>Ga0255057_10000143_pt1 | contig 40071 bp, 38 predicted proteins | sample Cases_109_6_MG_FD_189022 | JGI IMG/M metagenome (GOLD analysis project Ga0255057, IMG submission 189022) | Seawater microbial communities from Amundsen Gulf, Northwest Territories, Canada - Cases_109_6 | ecosystem: Environmental > Aquatic > Marine > Gulf | place: Canada: Northwest Territories... | reverse complement strand
GACGACCGAGAGCCGACGCAAACAGCCGCGGCCGTACCGCGATGAGAACCTCGAGCGGCGGTTGGGATGACACTGCGTAGATTGAACCTCGCGGGACCAGGCCCCGTCATCGGCAGAAATGATGATTCCGGTGATCGTCAGGTTCGCGCCGTCGTGCTCGGGGTGCCCGGCCTGTTCGTGGATGTGCTCGTCGACGCGATTCGCGCATCGGGGATCACGACGTGGCGGGCGGACTGGGATGCGCCGAAGGCCCTCATGGACGATCTGACGACCAAGTGCGCCGACCTAGTCGTTCTCCACCTCGCCGAAGACGGGTACACAACGGACGCCAGGGACCTCATCCGGCGGCTTGCCAGCCGCCACGTGCTTGCGATCGCCCTCGATCGCTCGGTCCGGCCACCCGCCGGACACTCGTGGGTCGAGGCCGGGGCTGTGTGGGCGGTCAATCCGCAATATGCAAACCTCGATGAACTGGCTTTCGCGATCCTGAACGCCGCGAGCCAACGTGGTGCCGCCGAGCGTGAGCGGCAACGCGCCGCACGGGCCGGCGAGGCGTGGGCCGACGCCATCGCCGGATGGAGCGAGCCCGAATCATCAATTCTGACGATGCGCCGGAGCGGGTTGGTCGGTGACGATGCCGCCAGCGGGAATGGGCTCGGTTCACCAACCGACGGGGACCCATCCCGCCGTCGCACGCAGGGCGATCAGGGAAGGCAGGTCTAAATGTTCGCGCGGGCTCAAACCGACCATGCCATCGGGGCAACCCATGCCATCGGGGCAACTGCTGAAGCGCTCGACCCGATCAAGGCCGCGCTCGTCGACCCCCACGCACTGCTGACGCATGCCCTCACCGAGGAGCTGGGTCGTACCGGCGTTCCGACGACGGCCGTCTGGGCCGACTCGGCAGAGGAGCTGATCGTCGAACTCGACCGGACCGAGCCCCAGATCGTGCTTCTCGAGGTCGAGCTGCCCGATCCGCCGGGCCCACCGGAGCGACTCATCAGTGCCATGCGCCAGACCGGAGCCCGCGTGGTCATGCTCAGCTCGAGCTACGACCACCAGGCCCTTGGCAGATGCCTGGACGCCGGTGCGGTAGGAATCGTCGACAAGAACCGGGCGTCGTTCACCGAGCTCGTTGCCGCCATCCGAACCGCCGCCGGCAACAGCGGGACACTCGACTGGCACTCGCGAACCCTGCTTGCGGAGCTTCGCCGAAGTGAGGCCGAGGAACAGAAGCGCCGCGCTCCCTTTGCGCTGCTGACGCCGCGCGAAGGTGAAGTGCTCACCCTGATGTGCCGGGGCTGGGGGCCGACGGAGATCGCACAGGAGACCTTCGTCTCGTTGGCCACCGTGCGCTCGCATATCCGCTCGATCCTCCTCAAACTCGGGGTTCACTCCCAGCTCGCCGCCGCCGCCCTCGCCTACCACAGCGGCTGGTATCAGCCGTGAAGAGGGTGGTGATTCATCAAATCTGACGATGACTGTCGGTCGCCGGTGCTCGACCATTGTCCGGGGAAGGACCCTCCACGGGGGTCTCAGGAGAGGAAGAAGGATTCACATGTTGTTGCATGTTCTGTACGCACTCAAGCCGTTGATCAAAAGCGAGCGGGGCGCCACGATGGTCGAATACGGCATCCTGGTCGCCCTCATCGCCGTCGTGTCCATTGCGGTCATCGCGACCCTCGGCCTCGACGTCCTCGCCGCTTTCACCAATGCCGAGGAGAAGTTGCCGCCAGCGCAGTCGTAGCGGCTCGCGGAACGAGCGAGACAAATCAGCCGACGCGGTCTCCGCTACCGCGGAGACCGCGTCAGGGTGATTGACCGGGCCAGAACGCTTCTCAGCACTGCTTTCTCGTCAACTCGCGACGTCGTTGGTATGGGTCGGTCGTGGGTATGGGGGGGGTGAAGGATCGAATGATCACACGATGGACAAGATGGCGCCGAAGGACGGCGGGGCAGGCCGGATCTGCGATGGTGGAAATGGCCATCGTGCTCCCCGTCCTGATGCTGTTGGTCTTCGGAACCATCGAGTTCGGCAGGCTGTACAACGCCCAGGTGACGCTGACCCACGCTGCTCGTGAGGGTATTCGCGACTACGCAATCCACCAGGACTCCTCCCAGGCGGAGGGCGTCGCTCGGGACGCCGCATCACCAACCCTCGTCACCACGCAAATGGCGTTTGCCACCTCGGCATGTGATCCGGGCGATCCAGCCACGATGACGATCACCTACCCCTTCAGCATGGCCATCCCCTTCTTCCAGTCTGACATCGTCACATTGAGCGGAGAGGGGGTCATGCGATGCGGTGGTTGAGACGCGCCCGCATCCGGATCGGCACTCGGACGACAGACCAATCCGGAGCGACGATCGTCTTCATCGCGGTGGTGCTCCTCGGGCTCCTGGCGATGACGGCATTTGTCATCGACTTCGGCAGGATCTGGCAGGAACGGCGAGAGCTTCAGCTCGGCGCCACTGCAGGCGCGCTTGCGATTGGCGAGGACTGCGCACGTGACCTTTGCGTCGGCGGATACAGCGAGCTCAGCACCGCCGAGGCCTACGCAGACGCCAACGCCACCGACGGAGCCGCATCGATATTCGCCATCGACCTCGACCTCGCCGCCCAAGAAGTCGAAGTTGTGACCGCCACCGAGAACACCAGCGGGGGCGACACCCTGGAAATGCTTTTTGCCAAGATCGTCGGCTTCGACCGGATCACCGTCGGCGCCAGTGCGGCCGTTGCTTGGGGAACGCCCCTAGATGCCGCCACGATTCCACTCATCATCTCCGATTGTGAGTGGGCCAAGGGACCCCCGCTCGATCCGGGTTGGCCGGGCGCCGGCTCGGTCATACTCCCCGATTCGGGCGCAGACCTCAGTGGCTATCCCATGGCAACCATCATCCTCCACAAGGGCCCTTTTGCCCCCGACGATGGGTGCACGATCCAACCCGGTCTCGATCTCCCTGGCGGCTTCGGCTGGATCGACACCAGCGAGCCCTGTGTCTCCGACGTGTCGGAGGGAGCGTGGATCGGCGCCACTACCGGCAACACGCCACCCAATAGCTGCAGCCCGGGGAGCTTCACCAACCTGTTGGGCGAGCCGGTGCTGATTCCTTACTTCTCGGACGTCCAAGGTCAGGGAACCATTGGTGACTACGAGGTTGCCGGGCTCGCAGGCTTCGTCGTCGCCGGCTACGACTTCGGCGGGCAATACAAGGCCGGGTCGGTGTCTTGTGGCCCGGGTACCAGTTGCCTGACCGGCTGGTTTGTCGACTTCGTGAGCCACGGCGGCGGCCCAGGGGGCCTCGGTGGCGCAGACCGCGGAGTCACCGTAATCAAGTTGATTGGGTAGGGGAATAATGAGGAGAGACCCGGTATGAGCAAACGATGGTTGGGAGTGGCTGCATCGGTCGTTCTCGCTCTAGTCGGTGCGTTCCTCTTGGTGCGCTACGTCCAGGGCGCCGACGAGCGAGCCCTGGAAGGCGAGGAGACCGTCGAGGTGCTGGTCGTCACAACTGCGGTCGACCGCGGCACCGCCGCAGAGGACCTCGACGGCAAGGTGGAGATCACCCTCGTGCCGGTGAAGTTGCAGACACCGGGGAGCGTTGCAGACCTCAGCACCCTCGAAGGAACGTTCGCCTCGGTCGACCTTGTGCCGGGTGAGCAGCTGCTCTCCAGCCGCTTTGTCACTGCCGGATCGCTTGCCGTGCTTGACGACTATCCGCTGCCGGACGGTCTGCTCGAGGTCACACTGTCGCTGTCGCCCGAGCGGGCGCTCGGCGGTTCCCTGCGCCCCGGCGATGCCGTGGCAGTGATCGCCTCCTTTGACCAGTTCACGCTGACGGGAGAAGAGCCGGTCGACGTTCAGACCCAGACCTCGGTTGGTGAAAGCGCCGAGGCCGACGAGGGCACAGTCTCGGAGCCAACGTTGGAAACGCAAACCATCACCGTCAGCACGCAGACACCGAGCTCCACGCACCTGATCATCCACCAGGCCGTCGTGACAAACGTCCAGGTAGAGCGCCTGCCGACGACGACCGACGAGGAGACCGCCGAAGAGACCGGAGTCGAGCTTGCCCCGACCGGCAACTTGCTGGTGTCGCTTGCCATGGATCCAGAGGATGTCGAGCGAACCGTGTTCACCGCGGAGTTCGGCACCGTCTGGCTCGCCCTCGAATCCGAGACCGCCAGCGGCGACACGACCTCGATCCAAACCCGAGCCACGGTTTACGACGATCCCAACGCCGGCATCGACCAGGCAAGCATCAAATGAGCAACATCATCCTGGCGACGTCCAGCGCCGCGGTTGAACAACGGATACGGCGTGCGATCGCTCCGCACCACAACGGATCGCTGCGGCGGTGGCACGACAAGATCATGCTCACCGACCCCGCACGCGCGGTCAAAGAGCTGATCGCGGAGGGAGCCGACGTAGTCGGCATCGGACCAGACATCGATCTCGACATCGCTCTGCAACTGTCGAGCACGTTCGATGCGAGCCACCCGGAGATCTCGGTGGTACTCATCGCCGAGCCGACCACGGGGTTCTGGCAAAAGGCGATGCGCGCCGGTGTCCGCGACGTCCTGACGACAAAGGCCGACGACGAAGAGATCAAACGGGTCTTCGATCGGGTGTCGGAGTCATCGAGGAGACGCCGCTCCAACCTCCTCGACGAGATCTCCGATGGGCAGCCCTCCGGAAAGGTGATCACACTGATCGCCCCAAAAGGAGGTTCCGGAAAGACCGCGCTAGCCACCAACCTGGCGGTGGCGCTGTCCCGCGGGGAGGAGAAGGTCGTGTTGATCGATCTCGACCTCCAGTTCGGCGACGTTGCCGGCTGTCTCAGCTTGCACCCCGAGAACACCATGGGAAGCCTCGCTTCGGCTCCGGATCATCTGAGTGTCACAGCGCTCAAGGTCTTTCTGACACCGATGAACGAGAACCTCTTCGTGCTCTGCGCTCCGGAGTCACCCGCAGAGGGCGAGGAAGTCACCGTTCAGGCCGTCGAGCGCGCCGTGCAACTCATCGGCGAGGAGTTCCACTACGTCGTCATTGATACCTCGGCCGGCCTCACCGAGGCAACGCTGGCCGCGATTGAGCTCTCGACCGACCTGCTGTTCATCTGCGACCTCTCTGCAGCGGCGGTACGAGCGATGCGGAAGGTCATCGATGCACTCGACCGGCTCGGGATGGACGGAGCGAAACGTCACTTCGTGCTCAACCGCGCAGACAGCAGGGTCGGCATCGAGGTCGACGAGGCAGCCGCGGTGGTCGGGCTGCCGGTGGCCATTGAAATCCCGAGCGCACGAGACGTGCCGCTGTCGATGAATCTGGGAGTTCCGGTCGTGGAGTCGGCGCCGCGAACCCGGGTGGGGAAGAGCTTCCTCTCGGTAGCGGATCTGTTCACCGAACAACCCGCCAACCGTTCTCGACGTCGATCGGTGAGGAGCAGATCATGAAGCTGAACGAGCGCCTGAAGCGGACCGAGGCCAATGAAACGCGAACGTCGCAATCGTTCCGCCCGGCCGCCGCACCAACCGACACCGACCCGCTCGCCCATCTGAAGCGTCGAGCACAACAGGCGCTGTTCGCCAAACTCGGTGCCCGCCTCTACGACTCATCGCTGACCGACGCCGAGCTTCAGGACTTCGTCTCGACCGAGCTCAGCGATGTGATGGCGGGAGAGGCCATCCAATTGACATCCGAGGAGAGTCGGGCGCTTGCCCTGCAGATTCGCGACGACATCCTCGGGTTCGGGCCGGTGCAGATGTTCCTCGACGACCCGAGCGTGACCGAGATCATGGTCAACGCGGAGTACTCGATCTACATCGAGAGGGACGGCAAGCTCATCGAAACCGATACCCGGTTCATGTCGCGCCAGCACCTGCGCCGGGTTATCGACCGGATCGTGGCGCAGGTCGGACGGCGAATCGATGAGTCATCACCCATGGTCGACGCCCGCCTTCCCGACGGCTCACGCGTCAACGCGATCATCCCGCCACTCGCCGTCGACGGGCCGGCGCTGACGATCCGGATGTTCGCCAAGGATCCGTTCAAGGTCGACGATTTGATCGGCATGGGCACGATGACCGACACCGTCGCCAACCTGATCACCGCAGCGGTCGCCGGAAAGCTCAACATCATCGTCAGCGGCGGCACGGGTACCGGCAAGACGACGATGTTGAACGTCCTGTCGGGGTTCATTCCTGAAGGCGAGCGCATCGTCACCATCGAGGACGCCGTGGAGCTTCAACTGCACCAGCGTCACGTTGTGCGCCTGGAGAGTCGTCCGCAAAACGTCGAGCAGCGTGGCGAGGTGACGATCAGAGATCTGCTGCGCAACGCCCTGCGCATGCGACCGGACCGGATCATCATCGGCGAGGCTCGAGGCGGCGAGGCCCTCGACATGTTGCAAGCAATGAACACGGGACATGAGGGCTCATTGTCGACGGTCCACTCCAACGGCCCGCGAGACACGCTTTCTCGCCTAGAGACGATGGTCTTGATGGCCGGGATCGATCTGCCGTCCCGTGCGATTCGCGAGCAGGTCGCCTCTGCGATCGATGTCATCGTGCACCTGAGCCGTCTGCGCGATGGCAGCCGCCGGATCACCCACGTGACGGAGGTCGTCGGGATGGAGGGCGACACGATCACCACCCAGGACATTTTCACCTTCGACCATGCCGCGGGAGTCGACGCAAGCGGGAACTACCTCGGAACCCTCAACCCGACCGGTATCCGGCCGCGCTTCACCGAGCGGCTCAAGGACATTGGAATCCACTTGCCCCCCGAGGTCTTCGGCGACCCCGGCATCGTCATCAGCAACATCTCGAAGGTCGACGGGTGAGCCGTCGCCGGCGCACATCCGCGCACATTCTCTGGGCCGTGGCGCTGATGTTGCTGCTGTTGACGGCGGCACCTGCGGCCGGACAGACCAGCGATCCTCTCCCGCTTCGCGTGGAAGACACAGACGTCACCGGTCATCCCGAGGTCGTGTTGACGGTGAGTGTCCCGAGCGAGTTCGTTGGTACGAACATTGACCCCGACGCCTTCACGGTCGTCGAGGATGGCATCGTGGTGGCAACCGGCGTGACCCGGCTGCCATCGGACGACCTCGAGGTCGTCCTCGTGCTCGACACGTCGGGCAGCATGGCCGGCAGCCCCCTCGCTGCTGCTCAATCGGCAGCCCTCAGCTTCGTCGAGGCCATGCCGGCGGGTGTCAACGTCGCGGTGGTCACCTTCGCCGACGGCACGGCGGCCGCCAGTGGCTTCACCACCGAGGTGGACGAGACCACGGCTGTTGTGCTTGGCATTCGGGCATCCGGCGAGACGGCGCTGTACGACGGTCTGCTGGTCGCCGCAGAACAGTTCGATCCGGCCACCCAGGCGCGGCGGACCGTGATCCTCCTCTCCGATGGAGGCGATACGGTCAGCGAGGCCACGTTGGAACATGCATTGGTGGCTCTCATCGACGGCGGCATCTCGTTCTATGCGATCGAGCTTCAGACAGCAGAGAACGATCCAGTGGCTCTGGCGCGGATAGCGGCCGCCACCGGCGGCACGATCGTTGCTGCAACCGACCCCGACGCCCTCGAAGGCATCTTCGACGAGATCGCCGCTCAGCTCATCAACCGGTACCAGCTCACGTACGTCTCGGAGGCCTTCGGACCCGTAGCCGTCGCCGTCTCTGTCGAGGTGGAGGGGACCACGGCGGCCACGACCGAGACGCTGCGCCTGCCTGCCGCTCCCGCACCGGTGGAGCCAGCAGTGGAACCCGAGCCGGCTCCCGAACCCGTACCGGCAGCCCCTCGAGCCGGATCGTTCGTCGAGCTCACCCTGTGGCAACAAAGCACCAGTTTCTACCTCGCGCTCCTGCTGACCGCTGCCGGCCTCGTGGGTGTTGCATTCGCAACTCGCGGCGTGCAAGTGAGGAAGAAGAAGTCCGTCCTGAGCGACGACGTGCCAAAGGCGAGGATGACGAGCAGCCCGGCGCTATCGGGGATTGCGGGGCGTGCAGTTGGTCTCGCCGAACGATCGCTCCAGGGCGAGCGCGGAGGCCGCATCAACAGCTGGCTCGAAAAAGCCGGCATCTCCATGCGGCCGGCCGAATTCGTCGTGCTCGCCGCCATCGCAACCATCGTTGGCATCGCCCTCGGATACCTCATCCTCCGTATTCCTGGAGCGGTCGTTGGCGGACTGCTTGCTCTCCTGCTCGTTCGGTTGGTGGTCCAGCGGAAGGCTGCCAAGCGCCAAGCGGCGTTCGCCGAACAACTGCCAGACAGCCTCCATCTCATTTCCGGGAGTCTTCGAGCCGGCTTCGGGCTGCTGCAGGCCATCGAGGTCATCGGCTCCGAGGCGCCGTCGCCCACCGCAGAGGAGTTCCGGAGGGTCAAGGTGGAGGTCCACCTTGGGCGCGATCTCGATGATGCTCTGGGCGCGATGGCAAAGCGTGTCGGCAGCGAGGATTTCGCATGGGTGACCGATGGCATTCAGATTCATCGCGAAGTCGGCGGTGACATCGCCGAGATCATCGACTCGGTCAACTCGACAATCCGTGCCCGCAACCAGATACGCCGACGGATCCGGGCGCTGAGTGCCGAGGGCAGGGCCTCGGCCATCGTGCTCATCCTCCTGCCGGTCGTGCTGATCGTGTTCATCACGCTCGTGAACCCCGACTACATCGGCGAGCTCACCGGTTCATCGATCGGCCGCCTCCTGATCGCCTTCTCGGCCGCAGCCATGGTCGTGGGCGTCATCTGGATCAAGCGAATCGTCCGACTCGAGTTCTAGGAGGAGCTATGCCAATTCAGGTCATCGCCGGCGCGCTAGCAGTCGCCGCCGCGGTCCCGCTCCTTCTGTTCTCGCTCGCCGCTACCGGCCAGCGATGGCCGGGAAAGAGGCGGAATGTCCTCAGCGACGTGACCGACGTTCGCCAGCACGTTCTGGGAAAAAGTGCGTGGGATCGGTTGGGCCAGCCTCTGACCGAGGGGGTTGGATCGGCCCTGGTGCGCCTATCGCCGCAGGGTTGGGCCGAGAGGATCAGTCGGAATATCGCTTTGGCCGGATGGTCCCGGAGACTCTCGGTTGAGCAGGTGATCCTGGCAAAGGCCGGATCGGCAGTCCTGGCGTTCCTATTCGGATGGTTCGGACCGATCTCGCAGATGGACCTCGGCTGGCTCGTCACTCTGCTGATCACCGGTGTCGCATTTGCGATGCCCAACATCTGGGTCCGCCGCCGCGCCGAAGAGCACCAACATCAGATTCAGATCGAGCTCCCCGACGTGCTCGACCAAATCACGATGAGCGTGGACGCAGGCCTCGGCTTCGAGGCTGCCGTCGCCAGGGCCGCGCAGGTCGGCGAGGGCCCGCTCGCCGACGAGTTGAGTCGGACCGTCCAGGAAATGCAGCTCGGAGTCTCCCGTACCGATGCACTGCGCAACCTCGCCGAGCGCACCGAGGTCCCCGATCTTAAGAGCTTCGTGGTCACGGTCGTCCAGTCAGAGGAGTACGGCCTCCCGATCACCAAGGTGCTGAGCGTCCAGGCCGACGAGCTCCGCGACAAGCGCCGGCAGAGGGCCGAGGAGCGCGCATTGCGGATCCCGGTGCTCCTCATCTTTCCGCTCGCCTTTTGCATCTTCCCAACCATCTTCATCATTCTGCTCGGCCCGGCCCTTATTCGGATCTATCGCGACATCGGACTCATCGCTCCCTGAGGTGACCACATGATCGAAGCCCCACGAGACCTGCGATCGCCGAGGACCGTCGCCGAGGTCGTTGCCGGTCTCGACACGTCGGGCGAGATGTCCAGGCCGATTCCGAGCGGATTCGAGCCGCTCGACAGCGCACTGGAAGGCGGGTTCAGAACCCGCGAGCTCGCAATCGTGGGTGGCCCTCCGGGAGTGGGCAAGACGTCGGTCGCTCTGCAATGGGCTCGCCAGGCTGCTGCATCGGGAAGAGCTGCAGTATTCGCCTGCTACGAGCACGACGAAGTGTCACTGCTCGGGCGGCTCCTCGCCCAGGAGATCGGCGAGATTGGCGATGACGCTCCGGCATCCCATTACACGAGATCGGCCGTGCGGGCGGTGACCAGGGGAGAGGCGTTGCTGGAGGAAGAGTTGTCGAGCGACCCGCTTCTTCGCTCAGCGTATTCGAGGCTCGACGACTTTGCCCACCGCCTATGGCTGCTCCGTGCCTCGGGAATCACCACCAGCCTCTCCGAACTGGAGGCGATCGTCGATGATTTTGGGTCAGGGACGATCCTGTTCATCGACTATCTCCAGAAGATCCCAGGCGGCAGCGACATGTTGAGTGAATCCGATCGGGCGATTCGCCTCGCCGAAGGGCTCAAGGAGCTAGCCCTCGATCGCGACATCGCGGTCGTCGCAATTGTGGCCGGCGATTCGTCTGCACTGTCGGCACGCCGGTTGCGGCTCCAGCATCTCAGAGGCTCGGCCGGTCTCGCCTATGAGGCAGACCTCGTGCTGATGATGAACGAGAAGGCTCTTGCGGTCTCCAAATCGCACTCGGCCTTCGACCCGGTACGAGCACAGGAATTCACCTCCAAGGTGGTGCTGAGCATCGACAAGAACCGGGGAGGCCCGGCGCCGATCGACCTGGAATTCACCAAGGATCTGGCCCACTTCAGACTCGAGCCGATGGGCTCGGTGGTCGAGGACCGACTGGTCGATACGCTGATGTATCCCGAGTGATGCACGCTGCCGGCTCCACCACACATATCACGTCCGCGAGCGCCATCCTGCCACGGTAAAGTGATCTCGGGACAAGCTCCCATAACCCCCGGCTGGACGAGGAGGGACAGAAAAATGCGATTTACGAGATCAAAGACGAGATGGGCGATCGCCATCGTTGCGCTGGCACTGGTAGCCGCTGCGTGCGGCAGCGACGACGGCGATGGCGACGGCGACGACAGCACCGACACCACCGAGGACCTCGCAGGGCAAACCATCGAGGTCATGGCCTCGTGGGGTGACGAAGAGCAGGCCGGCTTTGAGGAAGTGCTCGCCGCATTCACCGCGGAGACCGGAGTCGAGGTCACCTACGTGTCCGAGCGCGACCTGCCCATCGTGCTGCCGACCCGCGTCGCCGGCGGCAATGCACCGGATGTGGCCATGATCCCCCGACCAGGAATCATCAGTGGGTTCGTCGACGACGGGGTGGCGATCTCGTTCGCCGATCTCGGTGTTGATCAGAGCGCCATCGACGCCAACTATTCGGACGGCATACAAGATCTTGCAACCTTCGACGGCCAGCTCTACGGGCTGATGACGGCCTCCAACTCGAAGAGCACCTTCTGGTACAAGCCGGCGTCGTTCGAGGAGCAGGGCTTCTCCGAGCCCAATACCTGGGACGAGCTGGTAGCCATTTCGGACGGGTACGTCACGGCCGGGAAGACCCCGCTGTCGATCGGCGGCCTCGACGGGTGGACGCTGACCGACTGGTTCGAGAACATCTACGTACGGGTCGCAGGGCCCGACATGTACAACGATCTGTTCGTGACCAACGAGGTGAAGTGGACCGATGAGACCGCGGTGACAACTATGGAGCTGTTCCGCGACATAGTCGCTCCGACGGACGTCAAGCTGGTCGGCGGTGCCGCAGGTACCAATTCAACGGGCTTCATCGATGCCTGGGACCTGGTGCTGGGTGGCGATGCCGAGATGTACTACGAGGGCGGGTTCATGAGCAGCTTCGGTGCTGAGAACTTCCCCGATCTCGTCGGTGGGACGGACTACACGTTCTTCAACTTCCCCGAGATCGACTCGCAGTACGGCAAGCCGGTGGTGGGCGGCGGCGACTTTGCGGTTGCCTTCACCAACACGGCGGCGACCAGGGCGTTCATCGACTACCTGGCCACGCCGGCGGCAAGCGAGGTCTGGGGGACCGCAGCCGCGGGAGCTCGGATCACGCCAAACCAGGCCGTCTCGGCGGATATCTTCGTCGATCCGCTCACGAGCCGCGAGGCGCTGTTCATCAAGGATGCGGACATCTTCGTGTTCGACGGATCCGACCTGGCACCTGGTGCGGTTGGCGGTGATGCCATGTTCACCGGTCTACAGAACTTCATCGCAAACCCGGACGACATTCAGGGCGTGCTCGAGTTCATCCAATCAGCAGCAGACGGCGCGTACTAGACAACGAAAAGCGAAACCTGAGCGGGTGCCTCGCGCACCCGCTCAGGCGCGTCTATTCCGGATCGCCGCCGCCTGAGGGGGACTTTTCTTTGCCTTCCCCTCAGGGAGGGGCCGGCCGCCAGCGAGGCGGAGGGGGTCAAAGCGTTGCCGCGACCACGCCTTGATCCCCCTCCCCTCCCTCCGGTCGGGACTCCCCCCTGAGGGGGGAGCAAAGAAAGGGCCGCCATTACGGCTCGAAGCCCCAATCGGTGCTCGCGACTCGCGACTACTCGCTCTCGTTCCCGCTCAGCTCCACGGTCGAATGGAACGTGAGCTTGATCGGCTCCTGGGCTCCAACGATCAGATTGTCGGAGACGACGGCATGGGACATGTCGTGAACGAGGATGCCGTAGCGTGGGGCGTCGCTGACGCTATTGCCGGTCACGTTCCCGACCGACATCTCGTTGATCGCAATGCCGGCGCGGTCTCCGCCCGTCACTTCGTTGTCCCGAACCGTGGCGTTGGCGAAGTTCACGGCGATGCCGTAGCCGCCGGCGTGGTCGACCACGTTGTCCAAGATCATCGAGTCCGGCCAGGAAGTGGAATTCGCCACCCGGATACCGATGACAAACGGGCCGGGCGCAGGCCTGATGTGGTTTCCCTTCACGGTCGCCGCAGCAGACACCACTTCGACTCCCCGGTGACCGCTTTCGAGGATGAGGTTGCCAGCGATCGTCACCTCGGAGCTGAGGGTCACCGCCACGCCAATGTCGCCGCCGACGATGGTCAGTCCCTGGAGAGTGACGCCTTCAGTGCCGGACACACTGAACACGGTCGTCCCGGGTGCTCCGACAATTTCCACGGAACCGGGCTCGGCGAGAATGCTCAGCGGGCGAACGATGGCCACCGGGCCGTCGTAGGTACCTGGGGCCAACCGGATCGTCGCCCCGTCGGGCGCAGCGGCGATGGCCGCAGTCAAAGTCGAATATTCGGCGGGTACTGCGATGACCGGCGCCCATGAGGTCTCGGTGCTGCACGCGGTGAGTGCCAAGACGAGCGCGGCGCCGATCGCCAGAGCCCGCACCCTCCTAGCCCTTGACCGCACCAGCGGTCAGGCCTCGAACGAAGTACCTCTGGAGCGCAAAGAACACGATGAGCGGGACCACCATCGAGACAAAGGCGCCGGCGGAAAGCAGGTTCCACTCGTTGCCGTATTGGCCGAGGAGGTTGCGGATTCCAACCGTCAACGGGAACTTGTCCGGGGTCTGGAGGAAGATGAGGGCGTTCATCAGATCATTCCATACCCACACGAACTGGAAGATGGCCAGGGCGGCGATGGCCGGGAGGGAAAGCGGCAAGACGATCCTGGTGAAGATCTTCACGTCGGTGGCGCCATCGATGCGGGCCGATTCGATCAGATCTTTCGGAATGTCGGCCATGAAGTTGCGTAACAAGAAGATCGCAAACGCCAACCCGTATCCGGTGTGGGCCAGCCAGATGCCCGGGAACGTGCCGGTGAGGTTGAACGTGTTGAAGATCTTCAGCACCGGCACCCAGGTGACCTGGAGCGGTACGACCAGCAGGGCAATGACGCCGAGAAAAATCCAGTTGCGGAAGGGAAAGTCAAGCCAGGCAAAGGCGTAGGCCGCAATTGCCGCGATCAGGATGGGGAATATGGTGGCCGGGATCGTGATGATGATCGTGTTGATGAAGTTGTCTGCGAACCCGGGCGGAGGCAGATCGGGTGAGAACAGCACCTCGTTGTAGTTGTCGAGGGTCCAGCCACCCTGGAAGATCTGCCACCAGCCGTACTGCGAGCTAGCAGCGCGGCTCTTGAACGAGGTGATGAACAGCCCAAGCGTCGGGACCAGCCAGGTGATGGTGACCGCGATGAGCACGGTTGGCACCAGCCAACGGCTGAACCCCTGGCGCTTCGGGCCGCTCGGCGCCTTTGGTGCTTCGACGGTGGTCATCTCGCCTCCGCGGCTCGGATCTGGCGCATCTGCCACCACATCAAGGGGGCCATCATGATGAGGAGCACCACCGCAACCGCGCTGCCGTACCCGGCAAAGTTGTTGTTGAAAATCTCCCAGTACACGGTGAAGCCGACGATGCGCGACGAAAAGCCGGGACCTCCCGTGGTCATGATCAGCACCAGGTCGACCGCCTTCAGCGCATTGATGATCATGGTCACCGCGACCACGATGATCGGCCCCTTCATCTGCGGCAGCGAAACCCTCCAAAACACCTGCCACTCGTTTGCGCCATCCACCGACGCGGCCTCGTGGGTTTCCTCGGGTAGCGCCTTGTAGGAGGCGGCGAGGATCGTCATCGCTAGCGCGGTCCATACCCAGATACCGGCACCGATGATGGCGAAGTTGACGATGTTGGCTTCACCGAGGAATGCCACCGGGCCGAGCCCGATCAGCCCCAACATGGCATTGATCAGACCGATATTCGGATCGGTCGAGTACACCAGCCGGAAGACCACGCTGGCCGCAGTGAACGACACGACCAGGGGCAGGAAGACGATCGCCTTTGCCGTCTTCTCGTACTTGACCTTGTCGGCGAGGACGCCGACGAGTAGGCCGAAGGCGATGACGCCCAAAGTAAACAGAACCACCCAGAGGGCGCTGTTGAACAACGCCGACCACGGCGGCAGGTCGTAATGAATGAAGGCGGCGTCGTCGGTGAACATCCGCACGTAGTTGTCCACGCCGATGAACTCGCGGGTGGGGTTGATCGTCGACCCATCGTGGAAACTGATCCAAATGGTGCGGATGACGGGCCACACCAGGAACACGGACAAGAGGAAGAGCGCCGGCGCCAGCCACAGCCAGGGGCGCCAGCGTACCCGACTCTTCGGCTTCTTCGGCTCCGCCGGAGCGGGCGCCGGGGCCGCTTCTTCGCTAACGGTCGCCGTCATCGTCCTCCTAGGTAGCCGCCGTTGCCGTTGCCTTCGCCCCGACGCGATCGCCGCTTGCAGGGTCGAAGAAATACAGCTTTGCGGTGTCGACCACCACCTCCAATGCCTGGCCGGTCTGGACGCGAATGTCGCTGCTGATCCTGGCAACGAACTCGGTGCTATCCCCGAGCGATTCGGCGGTCTGGCCGGTGTCGGCCAAGAGCTCCTCGATGTCGGGGGTGACGACCGGGCGGGCGTCGAGTGTGGTGTGAACGTAGCTTTCCGCGCCGAGGTTCTCGTCGACCTCGACGGTCATGTGAATGGCCCGGTCCGGGTCGGCCCCGGCGATTTCGGCCGCCTCCATCGAACTGGGTCGCACGCCCATCACCAGCTCCTCGTTGGTGTGATTCTCGAGGCCCGGATGCCGCTCGATGGCGTACGGGTCGACCTTGAGGCGCTGGTCGGCGAAGCTGGCCCACAGATCCTCGCCGTCGCGCTCGAGGGTGGCGTAGACCATGTTCATGGCCGGGCTGCCGATGAACCCGGCCACGAAGAGGTTCACCGGGTTGTCGAATAGCTCATACGGTGGCCCAACCTGCTGCAGGTTGTATGGCTTGGCCGCCGACACCGCCCTGAGCACCGCAACGCGGTCACCGAGCGTCATCGCCTCGACCTGGTCGTGGGTGACATAGACGGTCGTCGTCTCCAGGCGGCCGTGGATCCGCTCCAGCTCGGCGCGCATTTGCACACGCAGCTTGGCGTCCAGGTTGGAGAGCGGCTCGTCCATGAGGAAGGCCGCCGGCTCGCGGACGATGGCACGTCCCATCGCCACCCGCTGCCGCTGCCCACCCGACAACGCCTTCGGCTTGCGATCGAGAAAGTCATTGATCTCGAGGATGTCGGCGGCCTCCTCGACACGCTGGTTGATCTCGGCCTTCGGCGTCTTGCGCAGCTTCAGACCAAACGCCATGTTGTCGCGCACGGTCATGTGTGGATACAGGGCGTAGTTCTGGAAGACCATGGCGATATCGCGGTCCTTGGGCGCCATGTCGTTGACCAGGCGCTCGCCGATGTGCATCTCGCCGCCGCTGATGTCTTCGAGACCGGCGATCATCCGCAGCACCGTCGACTTGCCGCAGCCCGAGGGACCGACGAGCACGAGGAACTCACCGTCCTCGATCGTGAGATCGAGCTCCCCGACCGCAAGGGTGCCGTCCTCGTAAATCTTCGTGAGGCCATCCATCCGAATCTCAGCCACACGGACTCCATTCGCCGAGTGCCACAACCTAGCGCCTCCGGCCCGCGCCCGGGCCAGCGTGGCGCCGTGTCACCGCGGAGTCTTCTGCTCTCGATCTGCCAAGCTGGCGCCGAATCGAGGTGGCGGAGTGCGGCTCGGTGCTCGTGCAGCGTTTGTGGATGGTGAGCTCGTCGAGGGAGACATCGATGTCTCCGGCGACGTCGTCGCCGACGTCGGCCTCACCCCTGCAGGACGCAACGGCGTGGCTCTCCCCGGCCTTGTCGACGTGCAGGTCAATGGCTTCGCCGGGGTGGACTTCGCCTCCGCCGCCCCCGACGACTACGAGGCTGCCGGGGCGGCCCTCGCCGCCACCGGAGTTACCGCATATCAACCAACGCTGATCACGCTTCCCGAGGACACCTATGTGCGTGCCCTCACGACCGTCGCCGAGGCACAAGCCCGATTCTCCGGGCCGCGCATCATCGGGGCCCACCTCGAGGGCCCTTTCCTGTCGCCGTCCCATGCCGGTGCCCACGACCGGGCAAACATGCGCGATCCCGACGTCGAGATGATGGACCGGCTGCTGGCTGCCGGGCCGGTCACTCACGTCACCATCGCCCCGGAGCTCGACGGAGCCTTAGGGCTGATCGAGCATCTGCGGCGGCGCGAGGTGATCGTCTCCTGTGGGCATTCCGACGCAGACGCGGCGACCACGAACGCCGCTTTCGATCGGGGCGCGACTGCGGTCACCCACTTGTTCAATGCCCAGCGGTTGTTCAACCATCGCGACCCGGGCATCGCCGGGGCCGCTCTGGCCCGTGACAGTGTCGTCGTGACACTCATCGTCGATGGCGTGCACCTTGCGCCCGAGGCAGTGCAGATCGCCGCAGCCGCCGCCCCCGGCCGCCTCGCGCTGATCACCGACGCCATCGCCGCGGCCGGGATGCCGGACGGTACGTATGCCCTTGCGGATCGCCAGGTTGAGGTCCACGGTGGAGCGGCCAAGCTCCAAGACGGAACGCTCGCCGGGAGCGTCCTGACCATGGACCAGGCACTTCGCAACCTGATCGACCTGGGCGTAGGCATGGAGGATGCGGTTGGGGCGGCGACCACGGTGCCGGCCCGGTTGATCAACCGGCCCGAGCTCGGAACGCTCCGCCCGGGCACTCCTGCCGATGTGATCATCGTTGACGATGACCTGGCGGTCGTGCTGACGCTGCGGGCCGGTGAGGAGCTCTTCGCCGCCAGTTGAGGGCGGTGACCACCCGACTAGATTCGGCCCCAATACCACGAACGAACAGGAGCCAGGGATGCAAGCGCGGTCGATCACGATGCTGGGCACCGGCCTCATCGGTGAGTTCTACACCATGGCGCTGCACAGCCAGCGCAGTCGGGACCAGGTCAAGGTCGCGTATTCCAGGAGCGACGACCGGGGAAAGGCGTTCGCCGACCGGTGGGACATCCCTGCGCACACGACATCGCTCGAGGAGGCGGTCAACCATCCCGATACCGACACCGTCGTCGTCGGGCTGCCCAACTTTCTCCACGAGGAGGCGATCGGGCTCGCCGCTGATGCCGGCAAGGCAGTGCTGTGCACCAAACCGCTGGCCAGCAGTGCCGAGGAAGCCAAGCGCATTCTCGACACCGTGGAGTCAGCCGGGGTGTTCGCCGGCTACCTGGAGGACCTCGTGTATACACCGAAGACGATCAAGGCAGTCACCGCGGTCCAGGGGGGCGCCATCGGCGACGTCACCTGGGTTCGATCAAGAGAGACCCACCCCGGTCCGCACAGCGCTTGGTTTTGGGATGCTGACAAGGCCGGTGGCGGTGCCATCGTCGACCTTGGTTGCCACTGCATCGAGATCATCCGCAGCTTCATGGGCAAGGGCAACCGGCCGCTCGAAGTGATGTGCTGGGCGGACACCCTCGTACATCCCATCAAGGCGGAGGACAACGCGGTGGCGTTGATCCGCTTCGAATCCGGGGCAATCGGCCAGTTCGAGGTGAGCTGGACCTTTCGGGGAGGGATGGACCTCCGCGATGAGGTCGCCGGAACCGAAGGCACGATATGGCTCAACCACTTCCTGCGCACCGGGTACGAGATGTACACGTCCGGCGGCGGTTCGGGTTATGTCGCCGAGAAGATCGAGTCGGCGGAGGGTTGGCTGTTCCCGGTTGGTGATGAGGTGTCGGAGCTCGGCTATGTCGACATGTTCAGCGACATGTTCGACTCGATGGAGAGCGGCACCGACCCCAGAGAGACGTTCTACGACGGATACGTGGTGAACGCCATCATGGACGCCTCCTATCGGTCGGCGGAGAGCCGGCAGTGGGAGGCGGTCGACGTGGAGTGGCGAGGCGGCAGCACCCAACGCATCAAGAAGGACGTCAAGACTCACGACGGTCATGCCATCGTCAAGGAGGAGGTCCTCCCGGACGGTCGGCGCAAGCTCATCCTCAGCGACAAGGACACCGGTTCAATCTTCGACATCGTGACTTGACCCGATGCACCTCGAGGTTTTCGCAGAGGAGGAGTGGGCAGGTCGCGTCGCCGACGAGTGGGGCGAGCGGCTGCAGGCCAATCCGAGGATGCGGATGGTGCTGCCAACCGGCGCGACACCGCGGCCGCTGTACCGGGAGATGGCGCGGCGTTCCCCCGACCTCAGAAGCAGCAAGGTGTATGTCCTCGATGAGTTCCTCGGGCTGCCACCCGGACACGTTGCACGCTGCGATGTGATGATGCAGCAAGACTTCATCGACCTCCTCGACGAGCCACCGATCCTCGATGCCCTCGATGCGGAGGCAGAAGATCTCGATGCAGAAGCGGCCCGCTTCGCCACCGCAGTCGCCTCCGGTGCCATAGACCTGACCATGCTCGGCCTCGGGGCCAACGGACATATTGCGCTCAACGAGCCGGGCTCCACGCCCGAGGACGGCGCCCGGGTCGTCACGCTTCACCCCGGCACGGTGGCCTCGATGAGTGCCGTGGCGGATCCGCCACCCCGCCGGGGTGTCACGCTGGGAGTGGCCGACATCCTCCGCTCAGAAGCGGTGTGGCTGTTGGTCACCGGATCGGGCAAGGCCGAGATGCTGGCACGCACCGTCGACGGGCCGATCGGACGCGAGGTGCCTGCGACTTATCTGCAAAATCACCCCAATACCACGGTATTCGCAGACGAGCCTGCGGCCCGGCTTCTCCGGCCCTGAACCCGCCGGCGCATCCAGACCGCAGACCACGAATAGGCTGCCGTTGAGCATGAAGAACCATCCCCCGCTCACTCGCGAATACTTCGATGCGGTGCTGTTCGATCTGGACGGCGTCCTGACAGAGACCGCTTCGATCCACGCCGCGGCGTGGCGTGACATGTTCGACCGCTTCTTGCGCCAACAGGCAGAGGACCAGGGGGAAGTGTTCGTGCCGTTCGACACCGACACCGACTATCGAGCGTTTGTCGATGGCAAGCCGCGCTACGACGGAGTTCGCAGCTTCCTGGCAAGCCGCGACATCGAGCTACCCGAAGGTGAGACCACCGATGCGATCACCGCGAACACCATCACGGGTTTGGGGAACCGAAAGAACGAATTGGTGGCTGAAATGATCGAGAACCAAGGCGTCGAGGCCTTCCCGGGGGCGGTTCGCCTCGTCACGGAACTCAAGGAGCGAGGCGTGAAGACCGCAGTGGTGTCATCGAGTGCCAACGCACAAGCCGTGCTCGGCGCTGCGGGCATCACCGACCTGTTCGACGCACGGGTGGACGGGACCGTGTCCGCCGAGCTCGGATTGCCGGGCAAGCCAGCCCCGGATGCGTTCCTCGAAGCCGCTCGCCGCCTCGACGCTCCTCCGGACCGTGCGATCGTGATCGAAGATGCCATATCGGGAGTGCAGGCCGGTCGATCGGGCGGTTTCGCACTCGTCGTCGGTGTCGGCGGGCGAGCTAGGGAGCAGGCACTGCTCGACAACGGCGCGGATATCGTCGTCGCCGACCTCGCCGACCTGCTCGTCGAAGAGGGACCCACATGATTCCGCGTCCGTTCCGCTGGCTCCCGGAAGCCGATTTTCCTGCAGACGAATGGCGGCTCATCGAACGAGGCCATCACGACGACCTCCTGGGCCGTCTCGAGAGCCTGTTTGGCCTCAGCAACGGCTACCTGGGAATCCGCGGCTCCTACGACGAGGCCAGGCCGGCGCATCAACGGGGTACCTTCGTAAACGGATTCCACGAGACGTGGCCCATCGTGTACGCCGAGGACGCCTACGGCTTCGCCCGGAGCGGGCAGACCATCATCAACGCTCCTGATGCCACGATCATGCGCCTCTACGTCGACGACGAGCCCCTGGTCCTGGTCGATGACGTCGACCTGGTCAGCTCCGAGCGGATACTCGATATGCACAACGGCTTGCTGGAACGCGAGCTGGTGTGGCGAACCCCGCTGGGGAAGCACGTCAGGGTCCGGTCTCGGCGGCTGGTCTCGCTGTCGGATCGCCACCTGGCGGCGATCTCATGGGAAGTGGAGGTGGAGGATGGCGAAGCGCCGCTCGTCATCAGCTCCGAGCTGTTCAATCACCAGGACGCCCGCTCGGTCGACGAGCCGACGATGTTCGACCCCCGACGGGCGAAAGGTATGCAGCATCGGGTGCTTGACCCCGAGCTCCAGGAACTGGTCGGCGGGCGAATCGTGATGGGCTATCGGGCACACAACAGCGGCATGACCCTGGCTTGCGGTGTCGAGCACATCGTTTCCACGGATTGCGAATATCACACCGCGAAGGAAGTTGGTGACGACCTTGGCAAGGTCGTCTACACCGTCGATGCCAAGCCGGGCAGCCCGTTCCGGGTGACCAAGCTGCTTGCCTACCACGACTCGCCCGGCGTCCCAGTGACCGAGCTGGCGGAACGGGTGCATCGAACGCTCGACCGCAGCGCGGAAGATGGGTTCGAGGCGCTCGCCGAACGTCAACGCGCCCACCTCGACCTCATCTGGGACCGCGCCGACGTTCGGGTAGGTGGCAACGTCCGGCTGCAGCAGGCGATCCGCTGGAACCTGTTCCAGCTCATCCAGAATACCGCCCGCGCCGAGGGCACCAGCATCCCGGCAAAAGGGCTCAGCTCGCAGGCGTACCAGGGGCACTACTTCTGGGACGTCGAGATCTTCGCCTTCCCGTTCGTCCTCTATACCCAGCCCCACATCGCCCGCAACCTGCTGCGCTTCCGCCACAGCATTCTCGACCGGGCCCGCGAGCGCGCCACCGAAGTGAACCAGGTCGGCGCGCTCTTCCCGTGGAGGACCATCAACGGTGAAGAGGCCTCGGCATACTTCCCTGCGGGCACCGCGCAGTACCACATCAACGCAGCCGTGATGCACGCAATCAAGCGGTATGCCGAAGTCACCGGCGACGAGGAGTTCCTCGCCGACACCGGGGCCGAGCTACTCCTGGCCACCGCCAGGCTTTGGTACGACCTCGGCTTCTTCAACGAACAGGGCCGATTCCACATCCACGGGGTGACCGGCCCAGACGAGTACACGGTGATCGTGGACGACAACGTCTACACCAACCTGATGGCCCAGATGCACCTTCGCTATGCCGCCGATGTCCTCGAGTGGCTGAAGGACGAGCATCCCGAACGCCACGCCGCACTGATCGATTCGGCAGCGTTCACCCACGACGAGGCCGAGCGATGGCGCAAGGCCGCAGACAATATGTACGTCCCGTACGACGCGGAGCGCGGAATCAACCCGCAGGACGAGACCTTCCTCGAAAAACGGCCGTGGGATCTCGACGGGACACCTGCCGACCGTTTTCCGCTTCTGCTGCACTATCACCCCCTGGTGATCTATCGCCACCAGGTGCTGAAGCAGGCAGACGTAGTGCTGGCCATGTTCCTGCGGGGCGGTGAGTTTTCCCCCGAGCTGAAGCGGAGCAACTTCGACTACTACGACGCGCTCACGACCGGTGATTCGTCGCTTTCGGCTTCGGTGCAGAGCATCGTTGCCGCCGAGGTTGGGCTCGATGAGAAGGCGTGCGAGTACTTCAAGTCTGCCGTCTACGCCGACCTCGCAGATATCCACGGCAACGGAGGGGACGGAGTCCACCTCGCCTCGGTTGGGGGCGTGTGGATGAATCTGATCTACGGATTCGGGGGCCTGCGTGACTACGACGGGCGCCTGACATTCGACCCGCACCTTCCCGCGGAGTGGCCCAGTCTCGACTTCTCCTTGACCGTGGAGAATCGCGTCCTCGACGTTGGACTCACCCACGATCGGCTCGAGTTCGCGTTGCGCGACGGCAATGACCTGGCGGTCTGGGTCAGGGACGAGGAGATCAAGCTGGTCTCTGGCGAAACCACCACCGTCGAGCTCTGAGCCGCCCGTTCTGGCCTGGGACCTATCGCTAGGACGGTGTTGAACAATGACGACTGCCATGAGCCGCCGCTCGCTTGAGCGTTGTGGTGACTCGGTTTCTCCAGTCAGCGCCGGCCCGCTGGAGGATTGCTCAACACCCTCCTAGTCTCATCGACATGGAGCGCAGGCCAATCCTCACCACAGTGATTGGGAGCTACCCGTTTCCCGGTTGGCTCGAACACGCCTCCGAACACCTCGACGACTTCGGGCCAGACGACATCGCCGAGCTTCAGGACGATGCGGTGACCGCCGCCGTCATGGATCAGGTGCGGGCCGGCTTGGATGTCATCACCGACGGGGAACAGTCCCGGTTCGATTTCAACCTGTCCTTTTATGCCCACCTCGACGGGATCGATCGGCAACCCCAGCCCACGCGACACTACGGGCCTCCCGCCCACGACCAACGGGGACGCCACCAGATCATCGGTGAGCTGAGGGCACCCCGAGGGCTCGGCGTCGTCGAGGAGTATGAGCGCTTGGTCCAACTCGCCCCTGAGGGCGTGAAGCTCAAGGCCTCCATCCCCGGGCCCTACACACTCTCCGGACGCGTCGTCCCCGGCGGCGACTATCCCGATCGTTATTCGATAACCGAGGCACTCATCCCCATCGTCAGCGAAGAGTTGGTGAGACTCGTCGATGCCGGCTGCGCCATCGTGACCGTCGACGAGCCTTCGATGAGCGTCTACGCCCATAAAGAGGATCCCGAGCGGCTGGTGGACATCTTCAACCGGACGGTGGCTCAGATCCACGGCAAGTGCTATCTGGGCAGCCATCTCTGCTTTGGCAACTTCAAGGGCAGAGCGGTCGCTCCGCGCAGCTATGCCCCGATGTTCCCCGCCTTCCTCGAGCTCACCGTCGACGAGATCCACGTCGAGATGGCCAGCCGGGAGTTCTCAGAGCTCGAAGTGATCGAGCAGATCGCCGACCGCACCGACGTCGGTGTCGGTGTGATCGACGTGAAGAACTACTACATCGAGACGCCCGACGACGTGCTGCGACGCATCGAGCGCTGCCTCGAGTTCGTCACTCCCGAACGGCTCAGCGTCAGCCCCGACTGCGGGTTGTCCCAGACCGCACGCTGGGCGTCGCGTCGGAAGCTCGAGAACATGGTCGACGGCGCAACCAAGGCCCGCGATTCGATTTAGTGGTCCGTCGCTCAATTAGCGACCCAAGCCTGCAGCCACATCAGCTCCACCGTCGCGTACGCGCCCGGCAGAAGACCGCGTCATCAAATCCGCGACAGACCACCAGGCGAGTACTTTGCCTCCCTCTCAGGGGGAGGTGCCGAGCGCAGCGAGGCGGAGGGGGTCAAAGCGTTGTCGCGACCACGGCTTGACCCCCCTCCCCTCCCTCAACGAGGGCTCTTGCATCGGACACATGTTGCCGTGCCGGCGATCGATGCGATCCAAGAGTCCTCGTCGTGTCATGGTCCATAGATCGAGCCAACGCTGCTGAGTGATAGGGACTCGATCTATGGACCATGATCGGGACTCCCCCCCGAGGGGGGAGCAAAGAATGGGCCGCCGCGCCACGGCCCGACCCCCTCCATTCTCAGGCGAGGTGCCGCGCGAAGCTCGTGGCCGGTCGCTCAATTAGTGACCCAAGCCCGCAGCCACGTCAGCCACCGTCGCGTACGCGCCCGGCAGAAAACCGCGTCATCAAATCCGCGACAGACCACTAGGAACAGGCCCGTGGTTCGATCCAGCGGGCGAAGTCGTCGACCGCGTCAAACAGGGCATCGGGTTCTTCTCCGGCCAGCCCGGCTCGATCGGCGAACCCCGACCAGGCGGCGCCAACGGCGATCACCCCCGCCTTCCTCGACTCGCGTATGTCCAGCGTGGTGTCCCCGACATACGCCACGGCTTCCGGCGGCATCTCCCACGAGGCACGCAGCCGATCGATGGCTTCGGCCTTGACCACGCCATCCATCGCTCCTCCCTCGATGCCCGAGAAGATCCGGTCCAGGCCGAAGAACTCGATCGAGATCGTCCCGGTCGTCTTGGTCTTGCCGGTGACCAGCCCGAGCCGGCACCCGCAGTCGTGCAGCCGATAAAGCAGGTTCGCTATGCCGGGGAACGGCGCGGGGCACAACTCGTGGTGACGGCTCCGGTACCCATCGAGGTAGGCCTCCCATGCCTCCTCCCAGTGCTCGTCACCGACCGCGGCCCTCAAGATGCCTTGCTCGTTCGGCCCAAACAATGCGACCACTTCCTCAGGGGAAAGATCGTTGCCCCCGTAGTCGGCGATTGCGGACCCGAAGAGCTCGATCGCCATGGGGTGGCTCTCGGCGATGGTTCCATCCAGGTCGAAGATCACCCCGGAGAGGTTCATGGAGGCTGCCCGTCGAACGCCCAACGATCAGGGGCGTGCGGTCTAACCCCAACCAGCCCGGTCTCGATGAGGGTCAGGTGCCATCGCCCCAGGTTGGCGCTGACCAACAGGTTCAGCTCATCGCCGATGAAACAGATATTGGTCGGTGCCGCGAGCATCGTGCCTTGTGGATCCTCGATGAGCACGCTGAGATCCCCGTCGGGATCGAGGTAGTAGATCCGATCGGGCCGGTAACACGAGATGACTGCACCGCCGTCCGCGGTGAGGGCAATCCCATCCGGGACTGTGTCGGGCAGTCGCACCACCGTCTCGGGCGGGCCGCCCGTGGTCAGGTCGTACCGGCTCACATCCGGGCCCTCGGACTGGATCATCCACAGCTCGCCCCCATCGGGGGTGACCGCACATCCATTGGGGAACCGGTTCAGGGTGGTGTCGAGCACGTAGGCCTCGCCATCAGGCGGCACGGCGATCACGGCCCCGACATCCTCCTTCCAGCGGCCGGAGTCCGAGAAGTAGAGGGTGCCGTCGGGCGCAAACGCCGGGTAGTTCGGCATCATCAGATCCCGGTCGGCGGCCCGAGCGAGGTAGCGCACCGGTCGACCGTCGGTCACGACCCAAAGGGCTCCGTCGTCTCCGTCGCAGACCACCACCCTGCCGGCGCCGTCCACGGCGAGGCCGAGAGCGAATCCCGCGGTGCGTGCCACCTCCTCGAAGGAGCCAGACCGTGTGCGGATCGCATAGATCTGGCCGGCCTCTCCCCCGGCATAGAGGACACCGTTGCCGTGGTCGTAGGCAACACCTTCCGGGTGATCCAGGCCATCGACCAGCACCTCGGCGCGCGCTTCATCAGCCATCAGTCGTCCAGGGCGTGGCCGACACTGCCGTTGATCACCAGCCCACCGTCGACGAGGATCTCCTGGCCGGTGATGTAGCGGGAGGATTCGGAGGCGACGAAGACCACCACGTCGGCGATCTCTTCCTCGGTCCCGATCCTGCCAAGCGGGATGCGCTGCTCATAGTTCGCCCGCACCTCCGGGGTGTACGCCCTGGCGTTGAGGGGTGTGTCGGTGGCACCAGGCGAAACGGCGTTGACCGTCACGTCGTGCTTCGCCGCTTCGAGCGCCAGCGTCTTAGTGAGTCCGAGGATGCCACCCTTGGCAGTGATATAGGCGCCGAGGTTGGCCAGGGGCTGGACGTCGGCCGCGGAGGTGACGTTGATGATTCGTCCGCGGCGCTGCTGGTACATCACACGAGCCGCCGCCTTGGCCCCGTAGAAGTAGCCGTGGAGGTTGGCGGCGAGCAGCCCATGCCAGTCATCTTCGCTCGTCTCCACGATGGGCTTGACCATCATCCTTGCGGCGTTGTTGACCCAGATGTCGAGGCTTCCCCAACGCTCTATGGCCTCCGCAGCGAGTCGATCGGCGGTCGCCGGATCGCCGGTGTCTGCTTGCACGATGAATGCCTCGCGACCCTCGGCTTCGATCAGCTCGCGCACCGCATCGGCTCCTTTGTGATCCGTCCCGTAGCACCCGGCGACGTTGGCGCCGGCGGCAGCGAGAGCAACCGCGGTTGCTCGCCCAATCCCCCTCGACACCCCGGTGACAACGGCGCTCGGCCCGACCAGGTTCACCGTCACCGTCATGTCTCCTCCTCAGTCCTCTCGCGGGTCGAGCACGATCTTGACCCCGTCACCGCGACGCGTCGCCTGGAATGCCCGCTCCCACTCGGAGAGCGGTACTACGTCGGTCACCAGCGGATCAAGGGCCACGAGCTCCTCACGGAGCAACGATATTGCCTTTGACCAAGACGTTGGCGTGCTGGCGTTGCCTGACGTGAGCGTGAGCTCCTTGTAGAGCACCTCGTCGAACGGCAGTGTGACCGGCTTGCCAAAGATGCCGATCTGCACGTACCGGCCGCGTTTGGCGGCGAGACCAAGGCCGAGCGCGGCCCCAGCCTCGGCTCCGGAACACTCCAGGACCACGTCAAAGGTCTCGTCTCCCGGCAGCTCATCGACGACGGAGGCGGCGATTCCCAGGCTCGCCGCGACCTCCAAGCGGTCCCGGTCACGCTCGAGGCCGACGACCACGACATCGCCACCGGCGGCCGTGGCCGCCTGGGCGGTGAGGAGGCCCATCGTCCCGGGACCGATCACCAGCACCCGGTCGCGCTCGGCAACGACGTCCGGATCGAACAAGCTTTGGCACACGCACGCCAGCGGCTCGGCCAGGGCACCGGCGTGGTCGGCAACGGAGTCGGGAAGCAAATGCAAGTTGCGCGCAGGCACCGTGAGGAAACGGGCGAATCCGCCGTCGACGGCCGAGCCGATCGATTGGCGCTCGGCGCAGAGGTTCGGATGATCGGCCAGGCAGTGTTGGCACACGCCGCACGTGTGAAAATACGTCTCCGAGGCGACCCGACGGCCAACCAGGCCATCGTCACCCGGTGAGCCGACCGCAACCACCTCGCCGGTGACCTCGTGACCCATCGTCACCGGCGGATTCGACGGGAACTCGTCATCTTCGATGTGCAAATCGGTGCCGCAGATCCCGGTGGCGATCACCTCGACCAAGGCCTCTCCCTCGTCGGGCGATCGCACTTCCTGGTGGCGAAGCCCGAGATTGCCCGGGCCCGCGGCCAGCTTCCCCAGGGCGATGGTGGTCGTCGGCGAGCTCATGCGGGCTCGAAAGACAGGAACCGGGCCGGGTTGTCGATGAACAGCATGGTGCGCAACTCGGCATCGATGCCGCGATCGTCCAGCGCCGCGGCAAACCCAATCAACAGCCAGTCGAGCCCCGGGGAGCCGCCGAGGGTCGTCCACATCGAGCGTCGAGCTCCGTCGGTGCCGAGCATCAACTGGCCGGTGTATCCCGCGGCGACCATCTCCTCAACGAGCCACGACGTGCTCTCCGTGACCTGTGACGGTTGTCGCAGCGCCTGGTCGTAGACGAGGGAAACACCGGTGGCGAGCAGGTCGCGGTGATAGACGCTGTCGAGCACCTTGTCGGTGTGCGACAGGGCGACCCGATCGAGCCCGACACCGAGGTTGCCGAGCAGCTCGACCTGCTCCAGACCGCCGAGGCCGCCCTCGCAGTGGGTCAGGATGGGCGCCCCGGTACGGCGATGAGCCTCCGCAGCGGCGGTGAACACCCTCAGATCGCGGTCGGTAAATTCGCCCATCGTGGCCACCTTGATGACGCCGGCCCGGTGCTCGGTGTGGTCCGCACCCTCACTGATATCCGCGATGAAGCGGTCGGCAAGTCGTTCCGACGGTGCTTCGGCGGCCCAAGATCCTTCTGGGTAATACCGGCTCGTGTGCAGCCCGGTCGCGGCGATGATGTGAAGGCCGGTGCGGTCGCTGACGTCGGCCAGTCTGGCCACATCTCGTCCGGCGGGCCCCGGCATGGCGTCGACCGCAGCGCCGAGACCAGCATCCCTGCACCGTGCGATCTCTGCGACGGCCTCGTCGACCGATGGCAGATGGATCTCCGGCAGCTCGGCCTCCACCATCGGGCTGTCGATGATGAAGTGCTCGTGCGCATAGGTCATACCCAGCGCGCCCGGATCGATATCGCCGTGAACGGTGCGAACGATCATGCCCTGATCTCAGACGACGTACGGAGCCAGCACGTTGCGAGCGAGCAGGAAACCGTCTTTGATCAGCTCGTCGTTCGCCTCAAAGTCCGCATCCTCGTGCTCGATGATGATCGGACCGTCGTAACCCACCCGGTACAAGGCGGAGAAGACACGACTCCATTCCACATCCCCCAGGCCGGGGAGACGCGGGATCTGCCACCCGATGCCCGAGCTCAGCGAGCCGTTGTCATACAGCCCCTTGTCGTCGATCATCACGTCCTTGGCCTGGAAGTGATAGAAGCGCGCTCCGAACTCCTCGATCGCGCTCTCGATGTCGATCATGAGCCACACCAGGTGTGACGGGTCGAAGTTGAGCCCGATCGTCTCCCCGAACTCGTCGAACATCCGCCTCCAGATCTTGGGGTTGTAAGCGAGGTTGTTGCCAGACGGCCACTCGTCCTTGGAGAAGATCATCGGGCAGTTCTCGATGGCGATACGCACCCCGTGCTCTTGTGCGTGCGAGATGATCTCCGGCCACACCTTGGTGGCCTCTTCCCAATTATCGTCCTGGGTCTTCCCCGGATCGGCCCCCAGGAACGTGTTGACCACGCCAACGTCCATCTTGCCGGCGGCGGTGATCACCTTCTTCAGGTGGTCGATCACCATTCGGCTGTGGTCGAGGTCGGGATGGAGGGGATTCGGGTAGTAGCCGAGCCCCGAGATGTCGAGGCCTCGCGCGGTCATGGCGTCGACGATCTCAGAGGCCTGTGCATCGGAGATGCCGTCGACGTCGATGTGGCTGGTCCCGGCATACCGTCGGGTGTCGCCGCTCGAGGCGGGCCAGCACGCAATCTCGATGGAGGTGAACCCGTTGTCGGCGGTCCAGTCGGCGACCTCGTCGAGCGGTGTCTCCGGAAACGGTGCGGTCAGCAGTCCGAGTTGCATGGTTGCTCCTATCTCTCCACCTTGACCCAGCGCTGCTCGGCTGAGCTCCTGGCTACCGCCTCGGTGACCAGCAAAGCGTCGTGGCCGTCGGCAAACGTCGGGTATGTTGGCGTCGCCGAAGGGCCACCGTCGGCGATGTCACGGTAGACCTCTCCAAACAGCGCTCGGAAGGTGTCCGGGTATCCCTCGACGTGGCCACCCGGGTAGCGGGCCACTCCCGCGGCGGCTTCGCTCATCAGGGACGGGTCACGCGGCAAGATCTCGTTTGGCCTCCCCCGATGACCGATCCACAGATGATCGGGGGTCTCCGAGTTCCACGACACAGCCGACTCTGAGCCGTCGACCTCGATCGACACGCTGTTCTTGCGCCCGGCGGAGACTTGCGAGACCGCAACCATGCCGCGGGCTCCGCCATCGAAGCGCAGCAGGATCCCTGCGCCGTCGTCGCTCGACATCGTCTCCTCGATCAGGTCCGCATCGGATACTTCGCTGGCGAAGGTTTCGACCGGCCCAACCGGGTGCCTGCGGACTTCGACGAAGGTGTGCAGATCGGCCATGACTTCGACGACGTTCTGTCCGGTGACGAACCGCGCCAGGTCGAGCCAATGTGAACCAATGTCGGCGACGGCGCGGAGCGCTCCCGCCTGGTCGTGGATGAGCCGCCAGTTCCAGTCGGTGTCGAGCAGGAGCCAGTCCTGGAGGTAGCTGCCGGTGACGAACATCGGGGTGCCGATCTCATCGTCGGCGACCATCGCTTGCATCTGATGATTGAGTGGATAGAACCGAATGTTGAAGCACACGGCGTTCACGACTCCGGCTTCATCAGCTGTGGTGATGAGCCCGGCCGTCTCCGCGGAGGTCAAGCCGAGCGGCTTTTCGCACACGACGTGCTTGCCTGCGGCCATCACCGCCAGGGCTTGCTCGGCGTGGGCGTAGTTGGGGCTGGCTACGTGGACGACATCGATCTCGGGATCGGCGAGCATCGCATCCAGGCTGTCGTAGACCTGGGGCAGATCCTCCGATTCGGCCTTGGCACGGGCGCGTTCGGGGGAGGAGCCGACAACGCCTCCGACCTCGACACCGAGCCGCCGTAGCGCTTCGACATGGGCAACGCCGATGAAGCCAACGCCCACCACGCCTGCCTTGATGTCGGTCAACCTCATGCCGACCTCGCGATGCTGGCGTAGAGCCAGGCCAGGGCCACCACGATCGATCCGTAGACGATCTGCTGCACAGCAACGCCGGCGCCGAGGAAAGTGAGCATCGATTGCAGCACACCGAGAATGAGCGCCCCGAGGATCGTCCCGGTGTAGGTGCCGGATCCGCCGAAGATAGAGGTTCCCCCGATGACCGCAGCGGCTACCGACGGCAATAGCAGGAACCCGGCGAGCGAGAGGTCAACGTTGCCAATGCGGCCGGCCAGCAGGATCCCGGCGATGGCGGCAAGGAATCCGCTCAGCGCGTAGGCGAGGAGCAGGACCTGCCAGGAACGCGCACCGGAGAGACGCGTTGCCACCGGGTTGTCGCCGAGTGCATACAACATCCGGCCAAACCCGGTGCGGCGCAGCATGTAGATCACAAACACCGCAACCGCTACCCACACGAGCACCGACCACGGCAGCCGCCCGTCGAGGGTTGAGCCTCCGCCAATGGTGCGAATGAAGCCAACGGCCTGGGTTGCTCCGGAGAAGATTGTCTGCGCCCACGAGGTGAAGAGCCCGAGCAGGATGCCCGCCATCGCCAGCGTCATGATCAGCGGGTTGACCCGGAAGACCCCCACGCCGATCCCGTTCGCCGATCCGGCCAGCACACCGACGAGGAGGCCGAGGAGTATGGCGACAACGGCACCGTTCGGCGACTGGTTGGCGGCGGCGTAGGCGGCGCCGGTGGCGATCATCGCCACCGACAGGTCGATGCCGGCGGTGAGCATCAGGATGGTCTGGCCTGCGGCCATGATCCCGATCGGCACGGCGAACACCGCAGTTCCGCGGAACCCGGTGAGGCTCAGATAGTTTGGTTCGATTGCCGTGGTGACCAGGACCAGGGAGACCAGCACCCCGATGAGCCCAACATTCGGGTGGGCGGCGAGCCAGCGCATCGCGGTCGTGACCCGGCTCTCGGCGGCGGCTTCCATCGGTGCGATATCGGTGCTCATGACCTGCGCTGCCTCCTCAACTCGAGCAGCCCGGCAACCATCATCACCAGCACGATGAGCAGGCCGCGGATGATCTGGGCACGGTTCGGATCGACCCCCATGGCGGTGAGGATCGGGTTGAGGAAGAACAAGACGATGCCTGCGGCGACCGCACCGATCACCGAACCAATGCCACCGGTCAGGGCAACGCCCCCGAGCACGATCGCAGCGACCGAGTTCAGTGTGAAGTTGCCGCCGACGATGTTGGGGTTCCCGCGCCCCGCAATGGCGGTGACCGCCAGCCCGGCCATGGCGGCGAACGCTCCACCGATCGCATAGGCGGTGATCTTGGCTCGCGCCGCATTGATTCCCGAGAGGTACGCGGCGGTTCGATTGCTCCCGATGGCGTAGAGCGAGAGCCCGCTGCGGGTCTTGCCCATCCACCATGCAACGAGCAATACCGGGACAATGATCATGACGATCGCAGGCCACGGGTTGCGGCCGATCCCGACTTCTGAGCCGGTGAAAATCCACCGGAAGCCGTCGCTGGTGCCACCCCCCGGGTTGGGAAGGATCGCCAGCGCCATGCCCTGGTAAATGAACAGGGTTCCCAGCGTGATCACGATGTCCGGCACCCGCGAGACGTTGATGACCCAGCCGACGCCACCGTTGAGAGCCGCGGCTCCGATAACGACCAGCACGGCGATGAGCAGCGTCATCCCGAACGGCTGGTCGAGCATGAAGCGGGCCGCGGTGACGTTGACCAGAACCAGCATGCCGCCGACGCCCAGATCGATCCCGCCGGCGATGACGATCACGGCCTGGGCGACGGCGAGGTAGACCAGCGGGAGACTGTTGTTGACGATCGTGCTCACCTCGAACGCACCAAAGCGGGGAATGAGGGTCGAGTACCAGATCGTCATCGCGACGAGGAGGAGCCAGACCCCGGTGGTCCAGCCGTGCCGCCGCAACCAGCGCTGCCAGCCGGGCGTCGTGGATGCCGTGATGATCTCCGGCGTGGTCGCGGTCATGCCGGCGCCTCCTCGAGGCCATGGGCGATGGTGAGCAGGCCTTCCTCCGTCGAAGTCGCCGCATCCTGCTCGTGCACGATGCGCCCGTCGTACATCACGAGAACGCGATCACACACCAGGGGTATCTCGCGTAGCTCGCTGGTGTAGAGCAAGATCGCGGCACCCTCGTCGGCGAGCTCGCGCAACAGGTCGTAGATCTGGGCCTTGGTCTGGATATCGATACCGCGAGTTGGATCGAAGCAGAGCAGCGTTGCGAACCCGGAGGCCAGCCATCGGCCGATCGTGACCTTCTGTTGGTTCCCACCGGAGAGTCGCTGCACCTGGCTCCCGGCCCGGACATCGATGTCGAGCCGATCAATGGCATTCGCGACCCGCTTGGTCTCATCACCGGCCAACGAGAACCAGCGGGCGATGCGGTTGTACAGCGGCGTCGCCAGGTTCTCGCGGACCGATCGCTGCGGGAGCAACGCTTGGAGCCGATCCGCGGGGACCAGCACGACGCCCTTGCGGATCGCGTCATACGGCGATCGCGCCGACATCGGCTCGCCGTTGACGAGAATGTTTCCGGAGTCGGGCTTGCGGTCGCCCGAAAGCAACTGAAACAGCTGCTCCTGGCCCTGGCCTTCGAGCGCCGCCAGACCCAGAATCTCGCCGGCACGAAGCTCGAACGACACACCGTCGAGCCGGGTGTCGCGGGTCAAAGCTTCGGCCTGGAGCAGTACCGGGCCGTCGGCCGCCACGCTCGCGGTTCGCTCCGAGACCTCGGCCGGCTGGCCGGCAGCATCGCCGAGCATGGCGGCCACCAGCCTGGCCTCTCCACCTTCGCCGGGGGCGAGCGACTCGACGTCCCGTCCGTTGCGCAGGATCGTGGCCCGATCGCATATGGCGAGCACCTCGCCGAGACGGTGCGAGATGAAGAGCACCGAGCGGTTGCGCTCCTTCCACTCCCGCATCACCGCAAAGACGTGATCGGCCTGGTCCTGGGTGAGAGCCGCGGTGATCTCATCGAGCATCAGCAGGTGAGGGTCGTGTGCCAGGGCTCGTGCCAAGTCGAGGAGCCGCAGCACGGGGAGCGGGACGTCGGTGACCATGAGGTCGAAGTCGAGGTCGCCAAGCTCCATGCGGTCGAGCCAGTCGCGTACGTCGGACTCGGCGAGCCCGGAAATCTTGAGGTTCTGTTCGATCGTCAGGTCGGGAATGAGCGCCGGGTCCTGAAACACGGTGGCGAGCCCGGCGTCCATTGCATCGTCGGGTCGGCGCAGCCGCACCGACGAGCCGGCAACCTCGATCTGGCCGGTGTCGGCGGACAGCACGCCGGAGAGGATCTTCACCAGGGTGCTCTTACCGGCCCCGTTGGCACCGAGCAGGGCATGGATCTCGCCGGGCTTCACGGTGAGGTCGACCGAAGTGAGGGCGACGACGGAGCCGTAGCGCTTGGCGATGTTCCTGGTGGCCAGCAGCGGAGTGTCCATGTTGTCTCTTGCAGTAGGGAGTGCCGGGCGCCTTGCGGCGCCCGGCACTCAGTGTCAGTTCAGGTCACTCACCCGGGCCCTTGCACCCGGCCACATCACCGGCCGCGTAGTGGGTGTAGGGCGGGATCTCGATGTACGAGCTCCACCCACCTGCCAGGGCAGGGATGTAGTTCGCCTCGAGCGTCGCCCGATCGCCCATAGCCTCGGGCGTCAGGATGGTCACCTGTTCCGGGTCCTCGCCCTTGAGCGCCGCGATGGCGATCGACGTGCCCACGCCGCCGATGGCCGGCGGGTTGGTGACGGAGACGCCGGTGAGCCCGGCTTCTTCCTGGGTCAACAGCTGACCGACGAACGCGTTGTTGTCGGCGCCGACGACCGGCACGAACGGCACCCCGGCGACCTCGAAGGTCGGGACGACGGTGTAGGCCAGCCCGGACGTCCAGATGCCGTCGAACTCGGTGGTGCCGAAGAAATCGAGCGCCTGCTGCGCAGCGACACTCGGGTCCCAGCCCGTGAACGTCTGGGTCACCTCGATGTTCGGGAAGTCCGCCAACGCGGCTTCCCAACCGACATGACGATCGTCATCGGCAGGATGCCCGTCGATGCCGCGGACATACCAGACGTGACCTTCGCCACCCAGCTCTTCGAAGAGCCAACGAGCACCCAACTCACCATATGCAACCTGGTCGTTGGTCGCGACGTAGGCGCTTGGTGCCGTCACCGGCGCATCGATCGAAACCACGACGATACCTTGGGCACTCGCTTCCTCAATGACCGGGTCGAGTGCCGACCGGTCGGACGGGTTGATGATGATCGCATCGACGCCCTGGGAGATGAATCCCTGGATGCCGGCGATCTGCTCGGTCGTGTCCATGTTCCTGTTGTCCAGGATCACCTGATCGACGACGCCACTGGCCCTAGCCTCGGCCTTGATGGCGCATACCATCTGCTCACGCCAGGAGTTCCCGACGAGCGTGTTGGACACGGCGATCGTGTACGTCTCGCTCGCAGTCTCGTCGCCGACTGCTGCAGCCGTGGTGCTCGGCTCGTCGTCGCTGCACGCAGCGGCGAAGAGCGCGAAGACGGCGATGAACACGCCGATCTTCAGCAATGCCTTCCTTTTCATTACTTTCCTCCTCTGTTTCTCGAATCGGCCACGCCGTTCGCGACCAGGTTCGACCTGTTCCCGTTCTGCCACGGATCTCGCGGCTCGGGCTTGCTGTGGCGAAAAAGACTCATGAGGCCAATGCCTCCGCGCTCAGCGCCGCATCGACGGATGCGGGATCGAGGATGTATTCGATGACCATCGCGGCGGCTCCGATAATTCCGGCCCGATCACCAAGCGTCGACGAGGTGATCGAGAGTTCGTTGGTGGCCAGCGCCGTCGAGCGCTGATAGACGACCTCTCTGACGCCGGCCAGCAACTGGTCACCGGCACCGGCGAGGTCTCCACCGATCACGATCATTGCCGGGTTGAGCAGGTTGACCGTTGCCGCCAGCACGCGCCCGAGGAGCCGGCCCGCCTCCCTGACCGCCTGGATGGCATCTCGATCGCCGCTGCGAACGAGTGCCACGACATCACGGCTGTTCGCCGTGCCATGTCCCTTCGAGTGGAGCGCCTTGGCGAGCGCGGCGCCGCCGGCCACGGCCTCGACACAGCCCACGTTGCCGCAGCGGCACACGGTGTCGGAGTCACGAACCGGAACGTGTCCGATGTCCCCTGCGGCGCCCTTGGCCCCGCGATGCAGGCTGCCGTCCAGGATCAGCCCCGAACCGATGCCGGTGCCGACCTTGATGAACAGCATGTCGTCGACCGGCTGGTCCATCACCCAGTGCTCACCGAGCGCCTGGATGTTGACGTCGTTGTCGACGAGGACCGGAACGTCGAATCGACCCGAGAAGTATCCCCGAATGTCGTAGCCATCCCATCCCGGCATGATCGGAGGGCTCACCGGTCTGCCCTGGGCGAACTCCACGGGGCCGGGAACACCGATCCCGATGCCGCGCACGTCGGCGACGATCTTTCCCGAGTCGGCTATCAACCGCTGGAAGCTCTCCTCGACCCAGGCCAGAACGGGCTCGGGACCTGACGCGATCTCAATGTCCTCCGCCATCTCGGCGATCACGGAGCCGCCGAGGTCGGCGATTGCGATACGTGAGTGGGTGGCGCCGAGGTCGGCCGCCAGAACGATGCCTGCTCGTACGTTGAAGCCGAGAACCGTTGGCGGTCGTCCGCCGGTCGAGGGCGCGTCACCGAGCTCTTTTATCAGGTCGTTCTCGACCAGGCTGTCGATGCGCTGGGCAATGGTCGAGCGAGCCAGCCCGGTCGATGAGGCAAGTTCGGCTCTGGTGGTGGCCTCACCGCTGCGGATGAGGCGAAGCAGATCACCGGGTGTGCCGGTTGCAATGGTGGTCTGTCTTCCCAAACTGCCCTCCAACGTTTGAGCATCAAAGCACGGACTTTTGGAGTTGTCAAGTACAAAGTCCGCCCGCTTCTGCCAGAAGATTGGCAGCTTTTGGCAGGTAGAGGCGAAAGCGCGAAAGCGCTGGTTACCCGCGTTGGGGGTCGATGACCCGCGCCAGCCGGGTGGCATGATCGGCATAGGCGGAATCGAACAGGGCGGCCGAGCGCTCTTCTCCGACCACCGATGCGCTGGTGAGCACCGCAGGCATCGCATCGCGGGCGGCGAGGAGCCCGGCGGTCTGCACCTTGAGCTCGTTGGCGACGGCAGCGAAGGCGAACGTCGATCCTGGTCCGATCTTGGAATCGACGCCGTCGATCTCGACGAGGGCGTCACCAGGTGGCGTGCCGAGATCGATGATGACGTCTCCGTGATCGAGCAGCCGGGTTCCGGAGGGATGGCTCGCCGCCGAGGCCATTGATTCGGCCACCGAAGTCACCGCGATGACCGGCATCCCCCGTTGGCGGGCGCCCATGGCGATTTCGACGGGGACCGCGCTGCGCCCGCTGACACTGAATACGACAAAGGCATCATCGGGCCCGAAGTTGTAGTTGGACAGGATCACCTCAGCGAGTCCCTCGACACGTTCGATGAACATCGCCTGACGCTGGCCGTTCGAACCCACGATCTGGGTGTGGAACGTCATCGACAGCTCGGCGATGGGATGGAACCCCGGGTAGGAGCCGTACCGCGGAAACATCTCTTCTGCGGGAATGCGAGAGTGGCCGCTGCCAAACAGGTGAACCAGCCCGCCTGGCGAGATGGCATCGGAGCAGATCGCCGCCGCCTCGGCGATCGGATCCATCTGCGTGGCCTCCAGGTGGTCGAGCAAAACTCTGGCCTCATCCATCCAACGACCTGCGACATTCACCGATGACCTCCTGGTTCTGTCGGGCCAGGCTACATTCGACCACATGCGCTATCTGGGGCTCGACTTGGGGGGCACCAACATCAAGGGAGCCGTGGTCGAGACCACGGGAGACGTTCCCAGCGTGGTGTGGACGGGGTCCGAGCCGACCCTCGCCGAGCGGGGCCCGGACAATGTGGCCGAGACCATGATCCAACTCGGTGCGGACGCGGTTTCCGCGACCGGGCCGATCGATGGCGTCGGTATTGGGGTCCCTGGCCTCTTCGACTTTGCGACGGGAGCCGTGATCTTCCTCACCAATCTTCCCGGTCCGTGGGAGGGCTATCCGCTGCGCTCGGCGATCGCCGGCGGCTTGGGCGTGCCGGCCACGATGATCAACGATGCCCGCGCCTTCACCCTTGCCGAGGGCACCGTAGGTGCAGGGCGGCACAGTCGCACCCTCATCTGCATGACGCTCGGAACGGGTGTCGGTGGCGGCATCATGATCGATGGCAGGCTCCATTTCGGTGCCTTCGGAACGGCGGGCGAGATCGGCCACATGACCGTGCAGCCGGGAGGCCCGGTTTGCGGGTGCGGCAACTCCGGCTGCCTCGAGGCCGTAACGAGGGCGCCGGTCATCGCCGAGGCCGCCGGCAAGGAAACCATCGAAGACGTTCTGGACGCAGTGGCCAAAGGCGACCAGCGGTCGATCGGAGCCCTTGACACTGCGATCGATCACATGGCCGTGGGTCTTGCCGGCTTGCTCACGGTCTTTGGCCCGGATCGGATCGTGATCGGCGGCGGGGTCGCCGCGGCGGGGGACGTGTTGTTCGACCGGATCCGGGCCGCGGTGCGGTCGAAGGTCACACTCGTTCCTCCTGAGAAAGTCGAGATCGTCCCGGCCGAGCTCGGTCCCGAGGCGGGCGCCATCGGCTCCGCGTTGGCTGCGGTCGCCGCGCCGTCGGCCGATGAGCAATTCATGATCGGGGAAATACCAAGCGCGGCAATGCGCAGGGATCAGTAGATCACCCGTAGCTACTCAGCTACTGCTCAGCCCGTCACGGCCCATCCGCCGTCGACTCGGAGGACCTCGCCGGTGAGGTGTCGGGCGTCAGGTGACAGCAGGAAGGCCGCGGTCGCGGCGACGTCCTGCGCCTCCAGGAACCCCCCGGCGAGTGGCTGACGCCGTGCGACGTAGTCGACTATCGCAGAATCGTCAGATGCGCGGCTCGACATCGGTGTCGAAACTGCGGCAGGGGCGATGGCGTTCACACGAACCTGATCGGGGGCGTATCGAGCCGCCATGGCGCGCGTCAGAGCGATCACCCCACCCTTTGCCGCGGCATACGCATGGGTCGCAAAGTGCTCGGGGGCCGGATGTTCGGCCAGCACCGAGCTCATGAGCGCAAGAGACCCTCGACCATGATCGGACACGTCCTGGGCCAGCATCCGGCGGAGGGCCTCACGGCTGGTCAGGAACGTCGTCGTGAGGTTGAGCTCGAGGGTCCGGTCCCAGCCCTCGAGGGGAATCTCGTGCACCGGCCCGTCGCCGAACCGGCGGCCGCTTCCGCCCACCACCGCCAGCACGCCGTCGATCCGTCCCAGGAGGTCGACCGCCTCGTCGAACGACGCCACGGTGGCCGCTTCCTTGGTGAGGTCTGCGGCCGCCCAATGGCACGATCCGCCGTCGGCCTCGATCGCCTCGGCAAGGGCGGCGCATTCGGCGGCGTCGATCGCGATCAGAAAGACCGCGGCGCCCTCGGCTGCCATGAGGCGGGCAGACGCCCCAGCAATACCGGTCGCCCCCGTCACCACCACGCTGTGGCCATCAAATCTGCCGGTCATGACGGCATTATCGCCGCCGCTTCGCCAGGTGTCTCTACGATGCGCGCAAACGAGAGACGGGACCCATGAACACCAGTGAGACCTTCAGAGATGCCTTCGGCCGCATCCGCGAGCTCGTCCACAAGATCTGCGATGGGCTCGACGCCGACGCCCTGGCATTCCGGCCCGATGCCGACGCCAACTCCATCGGCTGGCTGGTCTGGCATCTGACGCGGGTCCAGGACGACCACGTCGCCGAGATCGCCGGCCGGGAGCAGGCATGGGCTGCGTGGGCGGATCGTTTTGGTATGGAGCCCGATCCGCAGAACACCGGCTACGGCCATACCACCGACGAGGTGGCATCGTTCCGCGCGGACGCCGGCGTCCTCGCCGAGTACCACGACGCGGTGCACGAGCAGACGGTCACATACCTGCACACGATCACGCCGGAAGAGCTGGATCGCATCATCGATTTCGGGTGGGATCCACCCGTGTCGGTTGGCGTTCGGCTGGTCAGCGTCATCGGCGACGACCTGCAGCACGCCGGCCAGGCCGCGTACGTCAAAGGGCTTCTGGAACGTCGCTAGCGGGGAGGGAGGTCAAGGCGTGGTCGCAGACCCTCTTTGCTCCCCCCTCAGGGTGTCGCATTTCGCGACCGTGGCGACGTTCGGGCTCTCATCACCGCGGCCTTCTCTTTGCTCCCCCCTCAGGGGGGAGTCCCGCCGCCAGGCGGGGAGGGGGGTCAAACCGTGGTCGCGAATACGCCTTGGCCCCCCCC
>Ga0255057_10000140_pt1 | contig 40442 bp, 41 predicted proteins | sample Cases_109_6_MG_FD_189022 | JGI IMG/M metagenome (GOLD analysis project Ga0255057, IMG submission 189022) | Seawater microbial communities from Amundsen Gulf, Northwest Territories, Canada - Cases_109_6 | ecosystem: Environmental > Aquatic > Marine > Gulf | place: Canada: Northwest Territories... | reverse complement strand
TAGTCGTTGTGCCGTTCGCTGGCGAGCCCGCGGAGAAGCTCCTCGGCACCGTCGCTGTCGCCCTGCTCCTCCATCGCACGCGCCAGCCAATAGCGGGCTTCACGGGCGCTTCGGCGACCGCGGTACCTCGCATACCTGTCTGCGGCTTCCTCGTAGTGACCCAGCGCGAACGCGAGATGTGCCGCTCGCATGTAGGCCCGATCAGCGTAGAACGAGCGACTGTTTTGCCGCACCACCTGATCGAAGTACTCAATCGCACGGTCACCGTACGATGGATCGAGAGCTCGGTCATCCTGATACGAATCAGCAATCAAGTACCGCGCCGCGGCGACGTTACGATGGCCCGGGAAACGAGCGATGAAGTTCTCAAGCCTACCCCGCGCCGTTTCTCCATTGCGGTCAGAAACTGCTAGGCGGGCACGCGAGTATTGCGCCTCTGGCGCTCGCGGATCGTTCGGCCATCGACTCAGAAACTCGGCGTAGTCGGCCTCCGCGCCGGCGCGATCAGTTGCCGCCGTTCGTGCCTGAGCGCGCGCCAGAAAAGCTGCGCTTAACGTCACTTCGTCGAGGCTCTCGTCGATCACCCCTGTCGCAAACTGCTCCGCCTCCGCTGGCCGACTGGCAGCCACCAGAATTTGGGCCGCTTCGACCGCAGAAATGCTGAGTCGCTCTCGCTGAAGGGGATCAAGTACAATGTCTGACGCCACCGCCGGGGTCTCGGCGAGCACACGGCGCCGGGTTCGGTCAGCGGCGGCATGGTTTCCGACCTGATCTTCCAGCTCCGCCACCGCCAGCCAGCGCTGGCCCCGCGGGAGGCCGCGTGTCTCGAGCGCTAGCGCCATCTGCAATTGAAGAGCGAGGTCCAACTCGCCAGCCCGCTCGTAGAGCAAAGCCAGCATCACGCGCCCATCGTCGTGTGTCGGCCGCGGCAGACCAGCTTCCGCCACCGCCGCCCACGCGGCTCGACCACGAACCAGATCCCCCGTCTCTGCCGCCGCCTCCAACCGCCACAGCTCCACATAGGCACCGAGACCCGGGGCCGCAGCCGCTAGCCGCTCGAAGGCCCGGTCGGCGCGGACTGGGTCTCCCAGCGCCATCGCCGCCTGTGCACTCCAGCGTTCGATCAGCGGCGTGCAACCGCTCGGCAGGAACCCTGTCGGCGTTGCTGCCAGCAGATCTTGGTACTCCGCCCAGCGACCGAGCGCCGCCAGCGCGGCCAACCGATACAAGCGCGGTGCCGGCGCATCCGCCGGCACCGACTCGAGCCACTTGAGCGCAACTTCCGAACGCCCCACTTCGATCCAGTTGCGTGCTGCCCGCGACGCCACCTCTCCTGTCAGATCCAGCAGCTCGCTTGGCGAATCGATCACCGGCACGTTATGCGGATAAAGCGCTACTGGATCGCCCGGACTCCAGTAGATCGGACATCGCTCGGCCGCGTCGGCCAACACCGGCAACGACATGACGGTCGCGATCGCCAGAAGAACCCTCATGAGTCCAATAAAAGAAAAAAGGCCCGGATCGCAACCCGGGCCTTTTCCCGACTCCATTCGGCGGGCTGTTACTCGATGGATCGATCCCACTCCTGTAGGCTGATCCGGGTCGAACCCGCCAGCTTGACCTCATCCAGAACGTTGACCATGTCGACGTACCTCGCATCCGGCGACGTCTTGACGCTCACGATCAGCCTCGGGTTGGCCGCCAGCTCCTGGCGCGCGACCGCTTCGACCTGATCGTAGTTGATCGTCTGCTTGTCCGGGGAATCCCCGCGCCGCAGCTGCACCACATCGTTCCCAACCACGTAGAAGGTGATGATGTTCTTGGGGTTGACCTCGATTTCCTCGGTCTGCTTCTCGGGCAACACCAGGCTCAACCCGCGATCCTCCGCGAACACCGTAGTCACCAGGAAGAAGACCAGCAGCAGAAACGCGATGTCGGCCATCGAGGCGGTCGGGATCTCGTCCGAAACCCTAGACTTGCGTTTCAGGATCTGCGCCATTGATTAGGCCCTCGGCGGGGCTGCCGGCGATGGCGCGTGCTCGATCTCGTGAAGGGTCTCGATCAGATTCTGCGAGGTCTCCTCCATATCGATCACAAGTCCGTCGATCTTTGACACGAAGTAGTTGTGCGCGATGTTGACGGGAATCGCGATCGCCAAGCCGGTAGCGGTCGTAATGAGCGCCACCTTGATACCGCCAGCCACCAACGTAGCGTCCACCTCACCGGCCAACTCGATCGCGCCAAACGCGATGATCATGCCGGCGACCGTTCCTAGGAATCCGAGCAACGGGGCGACGTTGGCGATCGTCGCCAGCCAAACCAGCCCGCTCTCGAGCCGTGACATCTGGATCATGCCCTCGTTCTCGATCGCGGTCATCACTCGCTCAGTTCCCTGATCATGTTTGTCGAGACCGGCCAGTAGAATGTTGGCAACCGGCGTGTCGCTCTCGCGGCATCGGGCTTTGGCCTCTTCCAATCGGTGATTGGAAATCAGGCCATCAACGTCCTCGAGCAGAGAACGCGTCTTGCTCGATGTCGACATGAGCGATGAGAGCTTCCAAACGATCAGGAGTAAACCGATGATCGCCAGAGCCAGGAGCGGCCACATGAAGACCCCTCCATCCTGGAAGAATTTCAACGGGTCCAAGGCGGCCTCCAAACGACATGGGGTGCGAACGTCACCGAACGATCAAGGTCGCAACATTAGTAGGCCCCGCGAAGGGCCGTCAAGTCGCCGGCTCCGGCGCCTCCGGGCGCTCCAAAAGTGGCCTTAGACCTTGATGCACGCCACGTGGTGGCCAGGCTCGACCTCGCGAAACTCCGGGACGATCTCGGCGCACTCTGCGGTGGCGATCGGGCAACGTGGGTGAAACGGGCACCCTGACGGCGGATTGGCAGGGCTCGGAACATCGCCCTCCAGCATGATCCGCTCCCGCTTGGCGAGCGGATCGGGGATCGGGATCGCTGACATCAACGCCTTGGTATACGGATGAAGGGGTTTCCGGTACAGCTCATCGGCCTCCGCCAGCTCCATCAGCTTTCCCAGGTACATGACCGCCACGCGATCGGAGATGTGCTCGACCACCGCCAGGTCGTGGGCGATGAACAGAAACGTCAAGTCAAACTCTTCCTTGAGGTCGACCAACAGGTTGATGACCTGCGCCTGCACCGAAACGTCGAGCGCTGACACCGGCTCGTCACAAACGATGAACTTTGGATTGACTGAAAGCGCGCGGGCGATCCCGATCCGTTGGCGCTGGCCGCCCGAGAACTCGTGCGGATAACGGTTTGCGTGCTGCGGCAGTAGACCGACGACTTCGAGCAACTCCCTGGCGCCCGATTTGGCGGCGTTGCCATCGGCGATGCCATGAATGCGGAGCGCCTCGACGAGCATCGACCCCACCGTCAACCGTGGGTTCAGACTCGAGTACGGATCTTGAAAGATGATCTGCATCTCACGGCGCAGGCTCCGAATGTCGCGCCGGTTGAGCGAGAGCACGTCCTGTCCCCGAAACTCCACATCGCCGCTCGTCGGTTCGATCAACCGCAAGATGCAGCGACCGGCGGTCGTCTTGCCACATCCCGACTCGCCGACCAACCCGAGCACCTCGCCGGGCTCGATCGAGAAAGTCACCCCATCCACAGCCTTTACCGAACCCACCGTGCGCGACCAGAACCCGCGCCTGATCGGAAAGTGCTTTGTGAGATCACGCACGGCGACCAGCGCCGGATCGCTGTTGCCGGGTTGGTTGGCGCTAGTCAAAGAGAAAGCACCTCGCCACGTGACCGTTGTCCCCGACCTTCTTGAGCGCGGGCAACTCACGCTTACAGATGTCCATCACGCGGGGGCAGCGGTTCTGAAATGGGCAACCCACCGTCTCCTCGAAAGGTGATGGGACTCCGCCGGGAATCGTATTCAGCCGCTCGACCTTCTCGCCGAGTTTGGGGATCGCTTCCTTCAGACCCTCGGTGTAGGGGTGATTTGGTCCTCCGAAGACCTGTTCGGCGGTGCCGATCTCGACCACGATGCCCGCGTACATGACGACCACTCGATGGGCGGTCTCGGCGATGACACCTAAATCGTGAGTAATCAACATGATCGCCATCCCGAAATCTTCCTGGAGCTGGTTCAGCAGGTCCAGTATCTGCGCCTGAACGGTTACGTCCAACGCCGTGGTCGGCTCATCGGCGATCAACATTGCGGGGTCGCATGCCAGCGCCATCGCGATCATTACACGCTGCCTCTGGCCACCGGATAGCTGATGTGGATACTCGTCGACACGCTGCTCGGGGTCGGGGATGCGCACCCGACCAAGCATCTCGATCGCCTTTTCGCGCGACTCGGCCTTCGACATCCCGCGATGGAGTCGCAGCACCTCGCTAATCTGATCACCGACGGTATAGACTGGATTGAGCGACGTCATCGGCTCCTGGAAGATCATCGCGATCTCGTTGCCGCGTATCCGGCGCATCTCTTTTTCGGACAACGCCAGCAGATCAAGGTCCTGAAATTGGATGTGTCCGCCTTCGATCCTTCCCGGCGGGTCCGGAATGAGTCGCAGGATGGACAGGGCGGTAACCGACTTTCCGCACCCCGATTCTCCGACGATGCCGAGCGTCTCCTGCGCATGTAAGTCGAACGACACACCGTCGACCGCCTTGGCGACACCCTCATCGGTGTAGAAGTAGGTTTCGAGATCCTCGACCCTGAGTAGCCGCTCCATACGCCTCTTACAACCGGTCGTGTTGTCCTAGGTAGACCACCAGATGCGCCAGATTCCCACTCAGGAAAACGTCCCTCGGCGTCCTGTTCCCGAGCGCCGGTATCCGCGCATCGAACCACTCCCGAGACCGACGCCGCGAGCGCAACGACTTCTGAACCTGGTACAAGAACGCGTCCAGCAGCTCCAACCGCTCCAGATATTCTTTCGACGGTATCTGCTCGCCTCTGCGCCAGCGGTTTAGCGTGCCCGCGGTACAGCCCACGGAGCTGGCTATCGCCTTCGTGTCGAAGTCGAACAGCTCCATTAGCTTGCTGATCGTTCCTTCGCTGATACCGGTTACCATTTGGACTCCTCCTCAGCGCCGGGGGTCGGGAGCCGGTCGGTCAATTACGGAGCCTCGGATCGAGCGCGTCACGCAACCCGTCCCCGAGGAGATTAAACGAAATGACGGTCGCCACGATCGCCAAGCCCGGAAAGGTCGAGATCCACCACGCAGTGATCATCGCATCTCGACCGTCGTTGACCATCGACCCCCAGGAGGCGGTAGGTGGCTGAACTCCGAGCCCGAGGAACGATAGACCCGCCTCGAGCAGAATCGTGTTGCCGATGTTGAGGGTCGCGATGACGATGATAGGCGCCAACGTGTTGGGCAGTATGTGGCGCATGATGATGCGCCTGTCAGAGTAACCCAGTGCGCGCGAAGCCTGTACGAACTCCTGCTCTCGCAGCTGCAGGAATTGGCCGCGCACGATGCGGGCGCTCCCCTCCCATCCGGTAAGGCCTAGCACAGCGATGATGAGCCAGATCGAGGGCTCGAAGATGGCAATGATGACGAGTATGAGAATGAGTCGTGGAATCGAGAGTAGCATGTCGATGAACCGAGCGATCGCGGTATCGATCCAACCGCGGAAGTAACCCGCCAGCGACCCCATCAGCGCGCCCAACGTAACCGAGATGGCGACCGCCAAGAACCCGATCGTCAGCGAGATACGAGCCCCATACAGGATTCTGCTGAAGACGTCGCGGCCAAACTTGTCGGTGCCGAAGTAGTGCTCTGCGCTGGGCGGTAGATAACGATTCAGCACGATGTTGCCCTGGAAGTTTGGATCGAAGTGTGCGATGAACGGCGCCATCAGTGTGACCCAGTAGAGGAACCCCATGATCCCCAACCCGGCCATGGCGAGGTGGTTCTTCCGAAAACGCCGCGCCGCCAACCGCCACTGGCTGACGCCGGCTCGGCGGATCGGCTTGGTCGCGGTCACCGCCACGTCGTAGATCCCCCACGTCCACAACGCGATCAGCGTCACCACCAACGTCACGAGCGCGATCCGATCATCGAGCCGACCATCGGCGAGGGTCCTCGCGATATCCTCGCGTGACAATAGCAGCGTCGCCAACGCTAGCACCCAACCGTTAAAGATCCAGATTCCCGCTTGTTTTCGCCCGGTGGCCAAAGAACCGAGCCCAGGTACGATCGCTGACAGCGCCACTGCCCAACCTTTTCTCGACCCTACCTCCCCACCACCATCTATCACCGGCTCGGGCATGATCGGGTCGCCGATCACCAGGCCTGCAGTCTCGATCTCGCCGGTATGGGTCTTGGGCTCCACTAGGCTTCCTCGACCCGCACCCGAGGGTCGACGACCGAGTACAGGATGTCGGCCACGAGGTTGCCGACGATCACCAAGATCGCGATGACAAAAGCACTAGCCAGGACGACTGGATAGTCACGTTGGAAGATGGCCCCGATGATCGTGCGTCCCATCCCGGGCCAGGCGAAAATCGTTTCGATCAGGACCGCGCCGCTGATCAGAAATGGGATGTACAGCCCGAGCAACGTAATGATCGGGATGAGCGCATTCCGCATCGCGTGCTTGAACACCACTGTGCGCTCGTTCAATCCTTTGGCGCGAGCAGTGCGCACGTAATCCTGGCGGATCTGCTCGAGCATTCCGCTGCGCATGTATCGCGCGACAGCCGCCGCCCCACCAAGTCCCAGCGCAAGCGAGGGCATGATCAAGTGCTTCAAACGATCGACGATCTTGTCGCTCCCGCTCATGAACTCGTAGTCGACAGCCGTCATCTGGCTGGCAGGAAGCCACTGTAGCTTGTAAGCGAACAGCAGGATCAGCATCAACCCGAACCAGAACGACGGCATCGAGTAGAAGAAGAACGACGCGACTGTCGCGGTGTTGTCCATCCACGAGTACTGCCGGACCGCCTGGATCGTGCCGACCACGATGCCTACTGCGAAGATGACAACCAACGCGATAGAGCTCAGCAGCAGCGTGTTCGGTATGGCGTCCTTGAGGATGTCGGAAATCGGTCGGTGTTGCGAGAACGAGTAGCCGAAATCACCGGTCAAGAACGAGGAGATCCAGCGGAAGTACTGAATATGGATCGGCTGGTCGAGGCCCAGATTCCGCCGCATCTGCTCGATGACTGCTGGGTCGATGTTTGGATCGGCGAGATAGATCGAGGTGGGATCGCCGGGGGCGGCGTGCATCAGGAAAAAGATGATCGTCGACGCCCCCAGCAAGATGGGGATCGCCTGTAGCGTGCGCCTTATGATGTAGCCGGTCAACGCCCGGTCGAGCTTGCCGCGGTCGCCTCTTGACTTGCTTCAGCCATCGGGGACGCTCCAACGGGCACTTTGTACCGCTGCCGTCCCTCCGGCACGAACCACTCCTCGAGGTTGAATCCCCAACCATAGGCGTTCATATCGGTGTTTTCGAACCGTTCATTGATCACGTGCAGATCGTTGAGCTGGAACAGATACGTGTAGTACGACTCGTCGACGGCGATCCGCTGCATCTCGGACCAGAGTCGCTTCGCCTTTTCCCGGTCCCGCTCGAGCTCGGCTTGCGCCATGAGCTCGTGCATGCGCTCGTTGTCCGCGCTGACAAAGTTGAACAACTCGTCCTTCCCTAACAGCGGCGTCAACGCGGCTTTGATGCCGACGTTCCAACCGCCGACGGCGGTTTGATACTCCTTGCCAATCAATTGATCAATGAAGGTGTTGAATTCGAGGACGTTTGGAGTGACTTCGGCACCGACACCCTTGAGCTGCTGCTGGATCACGGTCACGATGTCGACCCGCATCCGATTGTTGCTGTTAGTGCTCATCTGGAACTTGAGCTCACGACCATCCTTGTCCCGCACTCCGTCGCCGTTGGAATCGGTCCAGCCAGCTTCGTCTAGCAACGCCTTCGCGCGTTCGGGATCGAATGGGTACGGCTCGATCGTCGGGTCGTGGGCCCAGATCGTCGAGATCAACGGTTGTGTGCCGACCGTGGCCTGCCCGTACACCAGCGCGTCGACGATCTGCTGGCGGTCGATCGCCATCGTCAGTGCTTGCCGCACGTGCTTGTCTTCGAACAGCGGGTCGAGCCGGTTCCACGCTACGTAGGTGTATGACCGTCCCGGGTACGAGTGAACGGTTAGCCCGGGCGCCTCGCTGAGCTGCGGGTAGAACGCCGGTCCGAAGCGCGTCCACAAATCGATATCCCCGTTCTGGATCTGCGTCGTCAAAGATGTCTGGTCGGGGATGATGCGAAACGTGACCCGGTTCAGGTGCGGCCGTCCGAGCGCGAAGTCGGGGTTGGCCTCGATCACCACCTCCTGCCCCGACTCCCATGAGACAAACCGGAATGGACCATTTCCGACCGGCTCGCGAGCGATCGGGTGTTCCGCCATCTCGGCGAACGGCACGTCGCCGAGGATGTGCTTGGGCAGGGTGAGGCAGACGGTGGCGTTCTGTATCTGGTACATCGACCGTTCATCGAACGTGTAACGCACGGTGAGCGGATCGAGTGCCTCAACATCGGTAATGTGTTCGAGCCAGCTGACCGCACTCCAGCCGATCTCCGGCGCCTTGCACACGCCATGGGAGAAGACGACGTCATCGGCGGTGAACGGCTCACCGTCGTGCCACGTAATCCCAGGGTGGATAAAGAAGTCGATCGACAGCGAGTCTTCCGAGAAGCGGAATGAGTCGGCGAGACCGGGCCGGACGGTGATAAAGTCCGGGTTGGATCGCATCAAGTACCAGTAGATGTTGCCGTAGACGTCGCTCGACGACACCGAGTTCGAGGTCGGCGGGAACATCGTATCGAGATCGACCTCGGCGCCGACGACCAGCATGTCGCCGTCGGCGGGCTGAGCCTCTGGAGCTCCGGTCGTACCAGCGTCGCCGCTCCCACCACCACTACATCCGATCGACAAAAACACCGCGGCAATCGCGGCCGCGCCCCAAACGCCTATGCGCATCATCGCCTCCCGCCTGAATTGTCTAGCTTCGCTACTCGCTCGAACTGACCGCTAATGGCCTGTCGCCACCTCGCCGCTGCATCGACTCCGGGATCCACCACCTTGTGATTCCCACGAGGTAGCCTCGCGCATCCGCCTCGACATTCTGCAACCGCGTGCTCACGCCCACGCGCTCTTCGAGGTAGTAGAGGAACGTGTATGGCTGATCTCGATGGATGATCTCTTGGTATTCGTACCAAAGCGGCTTGGCCTTCTCGCGATCGATCGTCGTCAGGGCTTGTTGCATGAGCGTGTCGGCGCGCGGGTTCGTGTACGACGGGTAGTTGTACTTGCCGTCGATCGCCGCGGTCGAGAAGAGATCTGTCGGATCGAACTTGAAGTCGACCGCCCAGCCACTAACGGCGGCTTCGAACCGTTTCGCCTTGAGATCGTCGATGAACGTATTCCACTCCATCAAGCGAGGTTGTACCTCGATACCGACTTTCTCGAGATCACTCTGCACGATGACGATGATGTCTTCGCGCAGGTCGTTCCCCTGATTGGTCCGAAGGCTGAAGCGAAACGGTCGTCCATCCTTATCCAGCACACCATCCCCGTTGGTGTCCGTCCAACCGGCTTCTGCCAAGAGGGCTTTCGCCCGTTCCGGATCGTAAGGCCAGGGATCGAGCGTCTCGTGGAACGGCCACTGGAACGGCATCGCGTCGGCCACACCGATCTGACCATAACCGTACAACAACGCTTCGACGATCTGTTCGCGATCGATAGCCAGCGTTAGCGCGCGCCGTACCGAAGGATCCTCAAACAAGGCGTTGCGAGTGTTCCAAGCCAAAAAAGTGTACGACCGTGTCGGGTATGTAATCGAGTATGCCCGGTCGCTTGATTCGACGCGGGCCATTTCTTTCGGCGGTATCGCTCGCATGTAGTCGATGCCACCGGTCAACAGCTCCGTCAGCTCTGTCGTCTGCTCGGGAATGACTCGGAAAACCACGCGGTCGAGATGCGGCCGCCCGAGAACAAAGTCTTCATTGACCTCGAGCACCACCTGTTGCTCGGGCTGCCACGACACGAACTTGAAAGGGCCGTTGCCAACCGGGTGGCGGTTGAACTCAGCGTTCTTCATATCGGCCGCGTCAACGTTCTCGAGCAAATGCTTGGGCATCGTCTGCCACTGCGTATAGTCCATCGGCGCGTCCGCGTACGCCTGGGAGAAGTTGAACCGCACCCGGCGGTCATCGATCCGGTCGACCGACGTGACGTACTGGAAGTACGCGCTATTGGCGTAGGCGATCTCCGGTTTCTTTATCATCTCGAACGACCAGATGATGTCTTCGACCGTTGTTGGCGCGCCGTCGTGCCACGTGACGCCGTCACGGATCCGGAACGTGATCGAGAGCCCATCCTCCGCGACGCCAAAGGAATCGGCCAGATAAGGCTCGAAGTTCAGCTCCTCGTCGAGGCGAAGAAGCGGCATGAAGAGCATGAAGTTGCGAACCTGGTTGGTTTCGAAATCGGTTGAGACGAGATCGTTGAACGCGTCGAAGTCGCTCACGGTAGCGACGACCGCCGTGCCCCCGTCGACCGGTGCCGATTCAGGGTCCGGGCCGCCGCCAGCCGATTCGCCACCCCGGCCACAGGCGGCCACCAGCATGAGGCTGAGTGCTATGAACGGGATCGGGCGGGAAAGCATCACGATTCGGGGCAAGAGTATCGTCCTCCGCGTCAAAAAGTGTCAAGTAGTGGCAAGCGCGCCACGCGTGGCGTCGATCGTCACCTCTTCCTCGGGTGTGAGTACCCCGGGGGAGAGCCTCACGTTCAGCGTCCGCTCGAAAGCCCGGACTACGTGCTCCGCCATCTCGCTGTAACTGACGGTGCGATCGGCAGCTGCACTCACCGTAGTCGCCGCGTCTGGGTCGAGGCTGCCCGGCCATACCGCGTCCAGCAGGCGGTGATCGCCGGCGAGCGGGATAGAGCCGTGCTGCAGAAACGCCCTCCGGGTCCTTCGCTGTGCGCTGCCGACGAGCTTTTTGCCCCCGACGGTGACTTCGTCGCCGACCGGGGATGCGAAACACGCCAACCGGTCATCAGGGCGCAGGGCCCGCAGCCGACGCTCTGTCCCATCGCTGGCGAGGATCGCGCCCACCCCCAGCTCGATCAACGCCGCAGCCAGCGCGGAGTGAATTCGTCGGTAGGCGTCCCGGCCGCGGCCAACGAACGGCGGCACCCCTATCGGCGCCACAACGCTGTACGTCAGTTCCTCGGCAATGCCCGCATGGTAGACCGCTCGGCCGCCCGTCGGACGGCGCACGCAGTCGATGCCCCGCGCGTCGAGCATGCGGATCGCTTCATGTTCAGGGTCGGGTTGGTGGCGGCCGATCGAGACCGCTGGGGGCGACCAGCCAAAGATCCGTAATGTGGGCCGGGCCTCGCCGTCTTCCACCGCGCTCAGAACCGCGCGGTCGCATGTCATGTTCCAGGCGCCGGGCCGGGCGCTCGTCTCGAGCAACCGCCAGCCCGCGCTCAGAAATCCACGCTCTCGCTGGGTGTCAGCACCGTGCACTGAGTCGATGTCTCGCCCTCCACGCGAGCTTTCCACGCCGCCGCGTCTTGAGCGATGAGGTCGAACGTATCGTAGTGCATCGGTACGACCAACTTGGGCTCAAGAAACTTGACCGCTTGGAGCGCGTCATCGGGTCCCATGGTGAAGTTGTCGCCGATCGGCAGACAAGCGCAGTCGAACGAATACAGACGTCCCAACAGCTGGATGTCGGCCGTCAGCCCCGTGTCGCCGGCGTGGTAGAGAACTCTGTCGTCGGCGGTGATCACAATTCCGCAGGGCATCGTCGAGTACTTCGGATCGGCCTCGGTCATCGAACCATGCGCGGCGGGAACCAGCTTCACGTGGCCAAATGGAAACTCGTGACCACCACCACACGCCAACGGATGCGCTTTGCAGCCTTGTTCTATTGCCAATTGCGCCAGCTCGTAGGCGGCCACGACGAGCGCCCCGGTGCGTTTGGCGATCGACACCGTGTCACCCCAGTGATCTCCGTGTCCATGACTCAGCGCGATCGCGTCGATACCGCTCAGCTCGTCAGGGCCCACGTCAGCCTTTGGATTGCCGGATAGGAACGGGTCGATCAAGATCTTGCCGCGGGCGGTTTCGTACTCGAAGCATGAGTGCCCGTGCCAGGTCAGCTTAGCCATCGAACCGCTCCTTTCGCGACGATTGGGACGCCGTGACCGCCGCCGGCTCGGGTTCGTACGCCTCCATCGGTGGACACGCGCAGACCAAGTTGCGATCGCCGAAGGCCGCGTCGACCCGCGCCACCGCGGGCCACACCTTGCGCTCGTGCGACTCAGGGGTCGGGAACGCCGCACGCTCACGCGAATACGGATGGGTCCACATGTCCGCCGTGAGTGCGGCCAGCGTATGGGGCGCGTTCACGAGCAAGTTGTCGTCTCTGTCGGCGACGCCGGTCTCGATCTCGCGGATCTCCTCGCGGATCGCGATCAGCGCATCGCAGAATCGATCCAGCTCCTCTTTCGATTCGCTCTCGGTCGGCTCGACCATCAACGTACCGGCGACCGGAAAGGATACCGTCGGCGCGTGAAAACCATAGTCAATGAGACGCTTCGCAATATCCTCGACGTCAACGCCGCTGGTATCGCGAAACGGTCGGGGATCGAGAATGCACTCGTGTCCGATCAAACCGTTTGCTCCGGCGTACAGGAGATCGTATTCGCCCTCCAATCGACGGGCGATGTAGTTGGCGTTGAGGATCGCGACCTGGCTCGCCTTTTTGAGTCCGTCGGCCCCCATAAGCCGGATGTACGCCCAGGAAATCGGCAGGATTGATGGGCTCCCCCACGGCGCGGCCGAAACAGTTCCAAGCGATTCCGGCACACCCAGCCCGACGATCGGGTGATCGGGCAAATAAGCCGTCAGGTGCGCGGCCACGCCGATCGGCCCCATGCCTGGCCCACCACCCCCGTGCGGAATGCAGAAAGTCTTGTGGAGGTTCAGGTGCGCGACGTCGGCGCCATACTCTGCGGGACGGCACAGCCCGACTTGAGCGTTCAGGTTGGCACCGTCGATGTACACCTGGCCGCCACACGCGTGGATGATGTCACAAACTTCGCGGATGGAGGCCTCAAACACCCCGTGCGTTGATGGGTACGTGACCATGATTGCTCCAAGCGAATCCCGGTGTTCGTCAGCTTTGGAGCGCAAGTCGTCGATGTCGATGTTGCCTTGGTCATCGGTGGCAATGGGTACGACTTGCATGCCGGCCATGACCGCGCTGGCTGGGTTCGTTCCGTGCGCTGAGTTGGGGATCAAGCACGTCGTCCGATCGTGTTCCCCTCGCGACCGGTGGTACGCCCGGATCACCAGCAGTCCCGTAAGCTCACCCTGCGAACCCGCGTTCGGCTGCATCGATACCGCCGCGAACCCAGTGATCTCGGACAGCTGGGCTTCGAGCTCGGCGATCAGCGATTCGTAGCCGCGAACCTGATCGCGGGGCGCGAACGGGTGGATGTTCCCAAACGCTTCCCATGTAATCGGGATCATTTCCGTCGTTGCATTGAGCTTCATCGTGCACGAACCCAGCGGGATCATCCCGTGGGTCAGCGAGAAGTCACGATTCTCGAGCCGCTTGAGGTAGCGCAACATCTCGGTTTCGGAGCGATAGCTGTGAAACACCGGGTGTGTAAGAAAAGGCGACGTTCGTTCGAGGTTACCGGGGATCCCACCAGGCTCGTTGGAAGAGAAGCCACCGGTCTCCGTCGAAACCTCGTCGCGAGCAAACACTTGGAGCAGGTCATCCACGTCGCTCGCGATCGTCGTCTCGTCGAGCGACACGCCGAGCCGAACGTCGGAGATCGGTCTTAGGTTGATGTCGTGCTCGGCAGCCATTTGATGGATCGGTGCCGCGTCTTCGACTTCGATGGTTAGCGTGTCGAAGTACGTATCGTTGACGACGCGATGACCGAGCTCCCGCAAACCCGTCGCCAGCCGCTGCGTCAGACCGTGGACCCGACGGGCGATTCGCTCGAGCCCCTCGGGACCATGGTAGGCGCCGTACATCGCCGCCACGACGGCGAGCAGGACTTGCGCCGTGCAGACGTTGCTGGTCGCCCGCTCCTTTCGGATGTGTTGCTCGCGCGTCTGCAGCGCCATCCTGAGCGCCGGATCGCCGGCTGCGTCGCGCGTCAGGCCTATAATCCGCCCCGGGACCTTGCGAGCGAACTCAGTACGTGTGGAATAGAAGGCGGCGTGCGGCCCGCCATACCCCATGGGCACACCAAAACGTTGACTGTTACCGATCGCGATATCAGCGCCCCACGCACCCGGCGGAGATAGCAGCGTCAGTGCCAGCAGGTCGGTCGCCACCGTCACCAGCGCGTCCGCCTGATGAGCCCGCTCGCACAACGTTCGGTAGTCAACAAGCGTGCCCTCGGTCGTCGGGTACTGAACCAACACCCCGGCCGTATCGGGACCGATCTCGGCGTCGAGCGCATCAACGACCCGAACATCGATCTCGCGCGCCGCGGCCCGCGTCTCGACGACCGCGATCGTCTGCGGGTGGCAGCCCCGATCGACGAGAAGCACGTTGCGACCCGGTCTCACACGAGCCGACATCGCCATCGCCTCGGCCGCTGCCGTCGCCTCGTCAAGCAACGACGCGTTGGCGACCTCGAGGCCGGTCAAGTCAGAGACCATCGTCTGGAATGTGAGCAGTGCCTCCATACGGCCCTGAGCGATCTCGGCTTGGTAAGGTGTGTAGGCGGTATACCAGCCGGGGTTCTCAAGAATGTTCCGCAGAATCACCGGCGGCGTGACACAACCGTAGTAGCCCATGCCGATGTAGGAGCGATACACCTCGTTCTGGCTGGCTATCGCTTGTAGCTCAGCGAGGACTTGCTCCTCCGGAGCGGCCGGCGCAACATCGAGCTCGTCGGCCAATTGGATTGCCGTGGGGACGACCGCGGCGGTCAGCTCATCGAGGCTCGAGTAACCGAGCGGTTCGAGCATCGCCCCGATGTCACCATCACGCGGTCCGATGTGTCGGTCGGCGAACCGGTCCGGTGGTGGGATAGCCTTCATTTGCGTGAGAGCCTAGCCGATGTGTTGTTGGTACGCGTCGGCATCGAGGAGCCCATCGATCGCTGATCGGTCGTCGACGCGCAGGCGGATCATCCAACCCTCGCCGTAGGGGTCGGCGTTGACCAGTTCCGGACGATCATCGAGCGCGGTATTGACTTCGGTGATCTCGCCGCTGAACGGCGCGAACAGATCGGCCACTGTCTTGACCGCCTCGATCGTGCCGGCGGAGTCACCCTTGGCAACCGTAGCGCCAACCTGGGGGAGCTCGAGAAACACGACGTCACCCAACTCACCCTGCGCGTAGTCGGTGATCCCGATGGTGGCAATGCCACTCTCACCATCGAACGCCACCCACTCATGATCCTCCGAATAGCGGAACTCGCCGGGAACGTTGGACATCGGCTCTCCTGGATAGCTTGCGAGTGGGCGGGTACGAGTGTGGGAACGTTAGCGGCCCGTTTTTGACCCGTCAACGATTCGCAGACCGTCTCGCACCCCCCTCTACTGAACCTCTACAAACGGAGTCGAGCAAGGTGCGCCATCAGCGTAACTGAGCTCGATCGAGCCCCCCGTTCCAGGGGAACCGATCCGCCACACTGCCGCGCTCCGCGTCCCGTACCGCTCGCCATGCAGGCACAACGCGTCGTCTCCGGAGTGGCCGTGGTCGCCTAGGATCAGGGCCAGTGTCGACACCAACGACTCCGGCGCCGGCGATCCGGTAGGCAGGTCCCAAAGACCGGCCGCCCCGAGGAGTTCGATCGCCCGCTTCACTTTTGGCTCCGACACGGTGTCATCGATGGCGCGATTGGTGACGATGTGACAACCGGTCTCCAGGTGCCGTGCGGTCGCGCGACCGTCGGCGTACTCGACCAGGTGGGCACCGTCAGCATCGATGGTCAGCAGGTTAAAAGCGTTGTAGCGGTGGTCCAAGCGCATCAGCCGGGCCACGACTTCACTGCTGTCCGCACAGCTCAGCAAATCCCGGCACAACAGGCCCCGCGACCGGCGGTCGCGTTCGATCGAATAGTGCTCGGCGTTCGTCAGCCCGACCCACAATCCCATTTCGTTGGCGCCCATCCACGTCCCCCCGGCCTCGTCGTCGCGCGGCGCCAGAAGCCGTGGTCGATCCCCTCCCCATGCGGGAGGCGAAGCCGGCCGCGCGTACGCCTCGTCCCGGTTGGTCGCCATTACGAGGAGCGCGTCGTCAAAAACGTGATGAAAAGCGATTAGCGTGCACACGACAGTGCTAACGCCACGTCAATCGTTGTAGCGGCGGTACTCGGCCCAGGTGTCACGCCTGGCCATCCGTCTAAACCCCGCGAAGATCAGGACACCGATCGTCAGGTGCAGCAACAACAGCGCCAAAGCGATGATCGAAAAGGCGTTGTCGAGCAACGTCTTGAGGTAGATCGCCGAGTAGACGAGGTACAGCACACCCAAAGTGAGGAGGGCGAACTTGCCGAATCTGGACGGCTTCCCACGACCACGCACCGCTTGTCGTACAACCGCCGCATTCTGGTGGATAGCCACAAACGGATCGTACACGCTGCGATCGAGTGGGATACCACATCGCTCGCATGCAGCCTGAACACCCGGCTGCAGGTGACCACACTGATCGCAAAACGTCAACGCGGTGTCGTCTTCCCACGATTCAGAGTTCATGGGGTCAATATACCCGCCGGGTGGTACGTTGTACGACCATTGGTCACCGCCTGGTGCACACCGATTAGGAGAGATCATGAAAGCCGTATTCCTTACTCTGCTCGCGCTGGCGATGCTCGCGCTGGTGGCGACTTCGAACCGCGCAGCCCGTGGCGAACCTTTCGATCTCAAGGCGTTCCACGACGACTTCATGAGTCGCGGCGCACCACCGGTCCCGTGGATCGGCCGGCGGATGCTGAACGATCCGGAGTGGCATCCGTTTCGTTGATGCGGGCGGTCTACATCGAGCGCCACGGTGGGCCCGAAGTCGTAACCGTCGGTGAGCTAGCCGTACCCGAACCTGGGCCCGCTGAGGTCCGAATCAAGATCGTCGCGGCTGCGCTCAACCACCTCGATCTGTGGGTGCGGGGCGGCATCCCGGGTGTCGAGCTTTCGATGCCCCACGTGCTCGGTTCCGACGGAGCAGGTGTCATCGACGCGCTCGGTGAAGGCGTCGAAGCCTTCACCGTGGGCGATAACGTGCACCTGCAGCCGGGTCTCTTCTGTGGCGATTGCGAGTTCTGCGAGCAGGGTGAAGAGTCGCTTTGCACTCGCTATCGGTTGCTCGGGGAGCACGTGTCGGGGACGTTCGCTGAGTTCGCGATCGCTCCCGCGGTCAACGCGTACCTCAAGCCGGACACGTTGACGTGGGAGGCGGCGGCCGCCTTTCCGCTAGCGTACGAGACCGCCTGGCGGCTGCTCATGTCGGCCGGCGGATTGAAACCCGGGGAAAGCGTCTTGATCCACGGCATCGGTGGTGGCGTCGCCGGTGCCGCGCTCCAAATCGCCAAGCACGCGGGTGCACGCGTCTACGCGACTTCGTCGAGCCAGGCCAAACTCGATCGAGCGCTCGAGCTCGGCGCCGATGTCATCCTCGACTACACCGTGCAGGACATCCCTGCGGCGATTCTGGAGCACACTTCCAAACGCGGCGTCGACCTCGTCATCGACAACGTCGGCCAAGCTACGTGGCGTGACTCGATTGAGAGCGTTCGCCGTGGCGGGCGGATCGCCACCTGCGGAGCCACGACAGGAAACGATGCCGTGACGCCAATCAACCGCGTATACTGGAAGCAGATCTCTATACACGGCTCGACGATGGCCAACCGTCGGGAGTTCCAAGCGGTCTCGGAACTCGTGTTCGGCGGCGACATCGAGCCGATCATCGATCGCACGTTCCCGCTCGAGGAAGCCCCAGCGGCCCTGGAACACCTCGCGAGCGGAGATCAGTTCGGAAAAATCGTACTGACCACGGGAGCCACAACGTAGGCGCAAAGGGACGAATGCGAGTTCGATTTCTGTCGATGTTGGCGTGGCTGGTAATCGCCGGCGGCGTCGGCTTTGCCGGGTGCCAACGGAGCGACCCGGCGACAACGACCGACGACGACTCCGAGACTGAGACCCCCGACACGCTGAGCACCGAAGAACAGCTCGCGTTCGCCGTTGACCTCGAGCGTTATGTGGAGATGTCAGGCGGGCGCTTGGATACGGTCGACATGCTCGGACGAGCCGATGATGCGGCGTGGCACGTGCAGGTGTTGAACTACCGGACCGATCTCATCGGCATGACCTATGCCACCTGGTATGACGGCGCGGACAGCGCGGCGCTGATCGCCGCGGATCGCCAACCGCACCTCGAGGACAACCTCGGCAACGTTTACAACGGAGTTGTGATCCCGGGCAATCCGCGCTTCAAGATCGATTCCGGGACGACCGCGGTCGGGGTATACGTGTTTACCCCCGCGGTCAGCACCCAAGCCGACTCGCTGACGTTGTTCATCAACGACTCGACGCCGCCGATGATTCGGGTCGGTCCGTTTGGGATCTTCCACGATCACACATCTAGTTCGGGTCCGCTGTCGACGGGTATCAGCGGCGGCCTCTCCTCTTATCAACTCGAGATGATATCGTGGAGATGTTCCAAAGAGTCGGGCTACGTGCGCGTCAACGGCGAGGTGAGGAACATCTCGAGCGAGCCGTTGGAGGACGTCGAGGTGGTGGCGAGCTTCAACTCCGCGGATGGAACGCTCGTCAAGTCAGGCAGCGCCTTGATCGATTTCAACCCGCTCTCTCCCGGCCAAAGCTCGGCCTTTGAAGCGCGAGCCGAGGACGACCCGGAAGTGTCCGACTGTAACGTTGCCTTCAGAAAGCTCGGCGGTGAGGAGATTCGGGCCCGAATCCCCTAGCTCCTCCAATTAGCGTAGCCGACTAGCCGGCCTCATTCGCGTACTCGTGATAGAAGTGCGCTGCGGCAGCGATCCCACGATGAAAGTTGTCCAAGTCGAGATTCTCGTCCGGGGCGTGGGCGTTCTCGTCGGGTAGACCGAATCCCATCAGAATCGACGTCAAGCCCAGCGTGCGCTGAAAAGCATTGGTAATGGGAATCGAGCCCCCCTCGCGCGTGAAAACGGGCTCGGCGCCAAATGCCGCCGCCAACGCGCGCTTGGCCGCCTGGTTGGCGGGGTGATCGAGCGGCGCCAGATACGCACGGGCCCCGTGGTGGGCGGAGACCTTTACGGTGACGCCCGGCGGCGCGACTCGTTCGACATGATTCGTGAACAGACGCGCTATCTCCTGCGGATCCTGATCCAGGACAAGCCGCATCGAAACCTTGGCCGACGCCTTGCCCGGCAGCACCGTCTTCGCGCCCTCACCGGTAAACCCCGAGATCATTCCGTTGATGTCCAGCGCCGGTCGAGCCCAGGTGCGCTCCAACGTCGAGAAGCCCGCTTCTCCAACCAACTCTGAAACGTCGAGCTGCTTCTTGTACGCCTCTTCGTCGAACGGGAGCCGGGCGTATTCCCTGCGCTCCTCTTCGGTCAGTGGTCGAACACGATCGTAGAAACTCTCGATCGTGATTCGCTGATCATCGTCTTTGAGAGACGCCAGGATCGTCGCCAACGCTTGCGCCGGGTTCGCCACCGCACCGCCAAAGGAACCGGAGTGCAGGTCGGTATTGGCGCCCTGAACGTGGACCTCCATGTAGCATAGCCCGCGCAGACCGTAGCACAGCGACGGCACGCCACGAGCGAACATCGGGCTATCCGAGATCATGATCACGTCGGCGGCCAGATCGGTTTGACGCTCGACCAAAAACGGTTCGAGGCTCTCGGAGCCGATCTCCTCTTCGCCCTCGAGCAGCACCTTCACGTTGCACGGCAGCCGTCCATGAACCGCGAAGTGCGCCTCCCACGCTTTCCAGTGCGCCAAGACCTGACCTTTGTCGTCTACCGAGCCGCGGCCGTAGATCTTCCCGTCACGGACGGTCGCCTCGAAGGGTGGTGAAGTCCACAACTCGATCGGGTCCGGCGGCTGGACGTCGTAGTGGCCGTAGAACAAAACCGTTGGGGCCCCCTCCGCCTCGAGCCACTCAGCGTACACGATAGGATGACCGTCGGTCTTGACGACCTCCACGGCTTGAAACCCGATGTCGCGAAGCGCATCGTGGCAGTGGTCCGCACACCGTTCAACATCGCCCGCGCGCTCGGGATCCGTGGACACGCTCGGGATCGCGACAAACGTCTTGAGATCTTCGACGTGCGCGTCGCGCCGAGACTCGATGTGATCAATTACCGGATCCATAGGCTCACCAATAGGGTTCGGGACAAGTACGCTTGAAGCCGCCGCCAAGCATCGACGGCCGGAGCGAGTTGGCGGTCCGGATCGCGGTCTACCCACAGCCAAAAGCCGTGATCGACAGCATCATAGACGTGGACGTCGTTCGGCACGCCGGACTCACGAAGGGCAGCCACAAACCGCTCGACTTCGGCGGGTGGGATACCACTATCCATTTCAGCGAACGTGCCATAGATCTCGTGGTCGATACGGGCCAGCTCCGCCGGGTCTGCGAGCAGTTGACCGTAGAAGATCGCCGTGCCTTCGTGGTGTGCTCCGCCGAGTGCGTAACTGAGCGCGATGCCACCACCAAAGCACCAGCCGATCGTGGCGATGCCACCGGTCACGTCGTCACGCGCACGCAAGAAACGCTGGGCACCATCGAGGTTCGCGATGACGGTCGTCATGTCGTCTCGCGCCTCGCGCACCAGCGCCATGTTTTCGTCGCGGTTGCTGCCACTACGGGAGCGGTAGAGGTCGGCCGCCAAGGCGACATATCCTTCCCTCGCGAGCGCGTCAGCTACCTGTCGGACGCGATCGTTCAAACCGTCCCACTCGTGGATCAGGATCACGGCCGGGTGCGGACCGTCGTCGGTCGGCAAAGCGAGATAGCCCGTGGTTTGAGAATCGGGCGCGAAGTACCGCACCGATTGACCGGCCGGTGGAGGCGCCGTTCCAAGCAACGCCGCCGGTAACGAGTCGCGGTTCGTGGCGACGTCAACTGAACGAGCGTCAACCCTATCGGAATTCGATGCCGTGCTACCGCAAGCGGAGGCGACGAAACTCACACTAACAACCAAGCGTACCAATCGATTTCGGTATGTATTTCCGCGCATCGTGTCTCCTTCTCTCGACTAGCTGAGCAGTTCTCCCCGGAACACCGTCACAGCACAGCCGCTGAGAATCACCCGATCACCAACTAGCCGCGCGCGAACGATGCCACCCCTGGTCGAGGCCTGGTATCCGACCAGCTCCTCCAAACCGAGTTTCGCTGCCCAGTACGGCGCTAACGCACAGTGCGCCGAGCCGGTTACCGGATCTTCGTCGATCCCGTAGCGGGGAACGAAGAACCGAGATACGAAATGGTGCTCCTCGCCATTGGCGCCGGCGGTAACGATCGTTCCTCGCGCCTTGACGGTAGCCAAGCGACGGAAATCGGGGTCGAGGCTCCTGACTTGGCCTTCGCTCTCGACCTCGACCAGATAGTCCTGCTGCTCGCTCTTGCCGACGAACAGGGGGTCGACACCGAGCGCGGCGAGCAGGCCCGGTGGCGGCTCGGTTGCAACCGCGGGAGTGGCCGGAAAATCGAGCTCGATCCAATCATCAACGCGAGACGCCGAAAGCTCCCCGCTGCGAGTCTGGAATCGCACAGTGGTGGACTCTTCTACGACACCACTCTCCCACAACACGTGTGCGCTTGCCAGCGTCGCGTGGCCGCACAGATCGACCTCTCGCAGAGGGGAAAACCAACGCAGCTGATAGGCTCCGCCCTCGGGCCACAGGAACGCTGTCTCCGAAAGATTCATCTCGGCCCCCACCGCCTGCATCCAACCGGTATCGGCCCGTCTGTCGAGCAGGCACACCGCCGCCGGGTTTCCGGAGTACGGGCGGGCCGAGAAGGCGTCCACTTGATAGATGGGGATCGGCTTCTTCACCTCGTTCATGCCCCCAATGGTAGTCGCTCTTGGTGGCGCGACAACTGACCTGGTTTGACTGTCCTCACGGCCAAAGACCACATTGCAGAGGCGATGGTCGACGACCCGATTCCTCAGATCACGCCACCCATCGAAGACTACCTGAAGGCGATCTATACGATCGGTCAGGAGCTGGGCGAGCCCCGGGCGTCGACCTCGGCGATAGCCGCCCGGATGCAGGTGTCAGCCGCCTCTGCCACAAACATGATGCAGAAACTGGCGGAGATGCGGCTCGTCGAATACACGCCCTACAAGGGTGTCCACCTCACGATCGCGGGCGAGAAGATCGCGCTCGAGGTCATTCGGCATCACCGGCTGATCGAACTCTATCTAGCGGAAGCGCTGGGGTATTCGTGGGACGCCGTTCACGACGAGGCCGAGCGACTGGAGCACGTCATCAGCGAAGAGTTCGAGGATCGCATCGATGCCATGCTCGGCCACCCAACCACCGACCCCCACGGTGACCCGATTCCACCCAAGGAGGGCCGGCCGCCTGACGACGTCCACCGTCCGTTGAATGAAGTCGCTACCGGTGACCGCGTGATCGTTCGTCGGGTCTCCGATCAGGACGGCGAGCTGCTGCGTTCGCTATCGTCGCTCCGTCTCGTACCCGGCGCTCGGATCACGATCGTCGAGCGCGCCGGGTATGGCGGCGCGATAACGCTCGAGCGTAATGGCGAGACGGTCTCGATCGACGAGCGGCTGGCCAGCAAGGTCTTCGTCGAACCCGCATGACCGTCGAGTTCCCGCTCCATTTCATGGTCCAGGGCGAAAAGGGCCGCGTGGTCGGCATTCGCTGGCGCGAACAAGACGTAGCGGATCGGCTGGCTGAGATGGGATTCGAGAAGGGTGTCGCCTTTGAGGTCGTCGCTCACGACCCAGAGCGTGGCATCACCGTCCGCCTCGACGACCGTGAGCTCTCGCTCGTACCGTGGCTAGCGCCGGTGATCTACGCCACGGAAGAGCCCCCCAACTAATCTGCTAGGCTACCAAGTCGGCTCCGCGACTCCGGCCCGGTGGTTGACGTAGCGGGCACACACGAACAGGAAGTCGCTCAGTCGATTGATGTAGGGCAGGATCGTCCCCGGAAGATCATCCGCCTGCAGTCCCACGATCGCGCGCTCCGCGCGCCGGCAGACGGTGCGTGCAACGTGGAGAAAAGCGGCGGCGGGACAACCCCCTGGCAACACGAACGCCTCGAGCGGTGGCAATTCACCTTGCCACGCATCGATCTCGCTTTCCAACGATTCGATCCGCTCAGCGACAAGATCGAACTTGGATCGCTTGCGCCGGTCGGGGTTGGGCGTCGCCAGGATCGCGCCGACCACGAAGAGGTCTTGCTGCACCCGCTCGAGTACCGCGGACACATCCTCGTCGATACCCTGAGCTCGAGCCACGCCCAGCCAGGCGTTGAGCTCGTCCACGTCACCGTACGCCGCGACGCGTGGATCGCTCTTCGCTACCCGTCCACCGCCGAACAACGCGGTGCCGCCGTCGTCGCCGGCTTTCGTGTAGATCTTCACGCCTTGACCGTCGTCATCGGGAGATCGATGACCTCGGCCTCGAGATTGTCGCTCTCTAGACGGGTACCTGCATCACAGTAGTTCCGGTGGACGAACGCGAGCGCGATCGAACCCAACTCGGGGCTGACCCCGACGGCGGTGATCCGCGCCACACCTGGCTTGTCGCCGCCAGCGAGCAGCGTGCCCGGAGGCGGCGGCCGATCGGTATCGAACCGCAGCCCGCGCAAGTGTTTGGCCGGTCGGCCGCGGGCCCACAATCGAGCGATCACTTCTTGGCCTGGATAACACCCCTTGTCATGGCTGATGGCGTTTTCGGTCGGCGCTTCGAGCGGGATCGTTTCCTCGGTCAGCTCGCGCCCGAAGGCGGCGACACCGGCTTCGATCTGGAGTACCGTCCATGCATCCTCGTCACCGGGAATCGCCCCGGCGGCAATTACCGCGGCCACTGCTGCTTGAGCGCTGGTCTTCGGGGTCCACAAGCGAAGACCAGCCCCCCCGGTATCGGCCCAACGAACGATGCGCACCGTCGTCGACCCGATCTTTGTCTCGATGTGTGCGCCCACACGATCGGCCGGCGGGGTCGCCCCGGCGCGGGTCACGATCTCGGCGCCCAGTGGTCCCTGAAGCGACCCGATCGACCACTCATCGCCGTGGTTGCGGAATTCAACTTCCTGGCCGAAGTAGTACCGTTGGAGCAGCGCTTCGACCGTCGAGGCGCAGCCGCTTTCGCAATCCAGCCACAGCGCGTTCTCGGTAACTGCCACAAGAAAGTCAGCCAGCACACGTCCCTTGGTCGGGTTTAGCATGAGCGCCCGCGTGGTTTCGCCCGGCGTCAAGCCGACGATGCGGTTGGTGCAGAGATTGTTTAGGTATTCCTCGCGCTCGGAACCGGTCACCTCGATCAGCGCGTTGTCGGGACGCGGAAAAAACGCGGCGCTTTCGTGCGCGCCGGTGTACGCCGCATGCCACTGCCGAACGCTGTCCATGGCGATCAGGGACCGGCGGGTTCCAGCACGAGTTCCAGCCCTTCAGATCCGAGCGCGACGGGCTCGCTCACCGCGCGCCAGTCGCCCGCCCCCTCCGTCATGGCGTTACCGTCACTGTCCAACCGCGCAGCGACCGTCACATCGTCGGGGAACTCAACCCCTTCGAGCATCGCGTCCTGCCGGCCAATCGCGAAAGCGAACGGAAAACGGACTCGTTGGTGGCGTTGAACGGCCAACGGTGGCCCACCTTCACCCTTAGCTCGACGAATGAACAGGAAGAGCACCGCGTCGTCGGCGACCGTTCCGGCGTCTGACGGAAAGACGATATCGCCTCGCAATTCTTCGCCGGCCGCACTCGCCGACCGCGTCTGCGCACCCGTGACGCTCAGCGAGGGTGGCAACCCAGTTTCGGAAACGAGCGGCCGGTCGCGAGCCTCGCGCACGAACTCGTCCTCCGGTGTGACTCGCTGGCTGCAAGCGACGATTGCGAATCCGACGACCATAAATGTTTTCAGCGTCAATCGCATGGCCGATAGTTTACGATCTCGCTATATAAACTGCATGCTCACCGATCGCGTGCTCGCGGGCCTCGCGGAGACGACGTCGCCGGCTCGCGTGTTGACCGCGCGCGAAGACCTCCTCACCTACGCCTCGGATGCCACCGCCCTCCATCGGTGCGTGCCCGAGGCGGTCGTTATTCCCCGCGACACAGAGCAGGTAGCCCGCATCGTCAAGCTGGCCAACGAGGAGGGGTTTGCGCTCGTGCCTCGCGGGGCCGGAACCGGATTGTCGGCCGGGGCGGTGCCAACCACCGACAGCGTAGTGATGCTTTTCCCATCGTGGAACCGGATCATCGAAGTCGACCCGGTCAACCACACGGCATGGGTTGAGCCTGGTGTGATCACCGCCGATCTCCACGCCGCGGTCGAACCCTACGGCCTGTTCTATCCACCCGACCCGGGATCGATGCGAGTCTGCACGCTGGGCGGAAACGTGGCCGAGAACGCCGGCGGGCTTCGTGGTCTCAAGTACGGAGTCACAAAGGATTACGTCATGGGCCTCGAAGCCATCTTGCCGACTGGAGAATTCCTGGCGCTGGGTGGGAAATCATTCAAGGACGTAGCCGGATACAACCTGCTGGATCTCCTGGTCGGCAGCGAGGGCACGCTGGCGGTTTTCACGCGAATCCTCGTCAGGTTGGTGGCCAGACCGCAGTCGACACGTACGATCCTGGCGTCCTTCGACTCGGTTGGTGCGGCGGGTCAAACGGTCACCGCGATTCTCGCTGCTGGAGTCGTGCCAGCAACGCTTGAGTTCCTCGACCAGGTCACGATCCGCGCCGTCGAGTCGTTCGCAGGACTCGGGCTGCCCGCTGATCTAGCAGCGCTGCTGTTGATCGAGGTCGACGGGCGAGCCCATGCCGTCGCAGAGGACGCCGACGCGGTCAACCGAATCTGTCGACAGCACGGCGCGCGTGAAGTGCGGAGCGCCACCGATGCGGACGAAGCGGAAGACTTACGCGCAGCGCGACGAGTGTCGTTCACCGCTCTGGCCAGGATCGGTCCGACCACGATTCTCGAGGACGTCGCCGTACCGCGCAGCGCGGTGGCAACGATGCTCGTTCGTATCCAAGAGATTGCTGCGGAACACCAGGTTCAGATCGGCGTGTTTGGACACGCCGGCGACGGCAACCTGCACCCGACCTGCATCACCGACGCCCGCGACGCCGAGGCAATCGTGCGCACCGAGGCCGCGCTAGAGGAGATCTTCGACGCCGCCGTCACATTGGGGGGAACAATCACAGGTGAACACGGCGTCGGGCTCGCAAAGCGCAAGTTCCTGGAACGCCACACAGGTGATCCGGCGCTTCGTTTCATGCGTCAGATCAAGGCCGTGCTCGACCCGAACCAGGTGCTAAACCCCGGCAAAGTGTTGGGGTGCTCGACGCGTTGCGAGCACCCGCCGCACGGCCACCCGGCCTACGAGGAGGCGCTCGCCTGAAGGCGGACCTCGCGCCGCTGGACCCCGTCTTTCATCCGGACAGCGATCTGCTGGCGGCGTGCATCCAGTGTGGGCTCTGCTTGCCATCTTGTCCCACGTTCGCGATGACGCCGCGCGAGCGAGCCGGTCCCCGCGGCAGAATCACGCTCATGCGGGCGGCCGCGAGCGGCGAGATCGAGGTCGGTGCCCCCGCATTTGCCGAGGCCATGTACTACTGCCTCGGATGCCGAGCCTGCGAGACCGCGTGCCCGGCCGGGGTCGAGTTTGGTCGATTGCTTGAAGCAGCGCGAACGGCGATCGACAGTAGCGAAGGGCGCGAGCCGTGGCGCCCGGAACCTGCCCAGAGATGGCTCCTCGATCGAGTCATCGCCCACCCGGCGCGACTCCGCTTGGCAGCACGATCGGTTCGGTTCCATCAACGCGTGCTAAACAAACGCGGGCCATGGAGGCGATGGATCGCGAGACGATTCCCGGACCTCGAGCCACTCGAGCCGCTAGCGCCAGAGATCCCGCGTCAAGGCCGCCGTTGGCGGCCACCCGCCGTGCTTGGGCCATCGGATGTTGTGACCAACGGCGATACGCCCTCCGTGCGTGGAACGGTGGCGCTTCACCCCGGTTGTGTGCAATCGGTGTTCTTGCCCGACATCAACGCCGACACCGCGCAGGTCTTGGCCTACAACGCTTGGCAAGTAGTAGTGCCCAAAGAGTTTCGGTGCTGCGGCGCGCTCCATGCTCACTATGGCCAGCCGGAAATTGCTCGCTCGTTGGCGCGAACAAACATCCTGGCATTTGAAGCGTCGAACGCGAACCGATTGATCTCCAACGCCGCCGGGTGCGGCGCCCACATGAAGGCGTACGGGCAACTGCTGGCTGGGGATCAGGGCTGGTCGGAACGCGCAGCGAGGTTTGGCGCGGCGGTCGTCGATGTCACCGAGCATCTGGTCGATCGTGGGGTACGCCGGCCGCGGCGTCCACTCGGCCTTAGAGCGACGTATCACGACGCATGTCATTTGATCCACGGCCAACGAGTGGTCGAGGCACCGCGGATGCTACTGCGCTCGATCCCCGGACTCGACCTGGCACCGCTTCCGGAGTCGACATGGTGCTGCGGCTCGGCCGGCCTGTACAACGTGACTCACCCGGAGGCGGCGGCCAAGCTTCAGCAGAGAAAGGTCGGCCACATTCTGGCGACGGGCGCCGAGCTCGTCGTGGCCGGTAATCCCGGCTGTACGTTTCAGATCGCGGCCGGGTTGCGCGCTGCCGGCTCACCGGTCCGGGTCGTCCACCCGGCGACCGTGCTGCGGATCGCCTACGAGCTGCCGCCGATGTTACCGCGGCGACGTTGGCGTTCTACTCCGCGCCGTCCGCCGGTGTAACCCTCCGCCCTGTCAGCTTCATCACCTGATACTCGGTGCCGTCTGCGGCTACCGAGTACATCTCGAAAACGAACGTGTCGGGATCCGTCCAGTGGGTAACGGACCGCACAGGCACATCATCCCGGCCGGCCATGAAGTCGTCGCCGCTACCAGTCATCGTCACCGTGTTGGTCGCCGGATCGTGGATGCCGCGCGAGACCATCGATGCCGTGGACATGTTGTCCATCCAGATCGAGACATACTCTTCGCGATAGTTGTCGTACCCATCGAGTCCGATGCCGTGGAACGGCTGTCCCATCATCGAGCCCTTGTGCTCCGAACGCACCCAGCGACCGTTCAGGATCCACTCGGCGGTCATCGAGGCCTCCATCGTAACTGGCGGAGCCTCGGGCGCAAACCACATCACGATCGTCTCTTCCCACTCGCCGATCATCGGCTCCATCCGCTTGTGGCTCTCGCCCGGCATCGCATACTTGTCGAACATCGCAATCTCTTCGGCGCTCATCTCCTGCCCGACCGCGGTACCGGAGACGATCAACATCGCCAGCAACCCGGTGACGCCAAGCCATAGTCTGCGTTTCAACGTCGGTCTCCTTTCTACTCGCTGTTCACCGTTTTATCACCGCTCCCCTACGTCGTACTCGACCGCATCGCCCCGTTGGAACACGAGGTCGACCGTGCGGGCGTGTTCGTCACCGCCGGGTGCCGACCCGGTCATGATGTACACCTTCTCTGAATCCGGGTACTCGCACACCTCCGGCTCCTCCATCGTCGAGAGCGCGAAGATTTCGAGCGGTCCGTCACCGGTGTTCTTGATGGCGTGCGCGCCGTTAGGCCCGATCGGGCACAAGATCATGTCACCGGGTTGGATCTCCCGGGCGCCGGTTACGGTGCGCAGCTCGCCATAACCCGATCGAACCCAGAAGAGCTCTTCGTTTACGTGATGAAAGTGAAACGGCCACATTCGGTCACCGGTCGCCAAGCGGTACAAGCTGTAGCCCAGCAGCCGCGCGCCGGCTGACCGGCCGACCCGCTTTCGGTCACCACGGAACGGGCCAGCCTCATACGACTCCCAAGTCGTGGCATTGACCGATACGATGTGAGCGTGAGGTGTCTGCGCGGGAACCGTTTCCGGCAGTGGTTCGTCAACCGGTTCACCCTCGAAGTACGGGCCGAAACCAGGATCCTCAACCACCTGACCGTCACGAACCAATAGCTTGATCTCCGGCGGCTCCGCCGCCAGCTCCTCGGCCCAATACATGCGCTTGCCCGAATCGGGGTAGAAAACCACGTCTCGGCTCAAGAAGGTAGAAGCGATCAGCAGATTGGCGGGCCGATCCGTGCGGTTCAGAAGCTGGTGCGCGCCATCCCTGCCTGGCGGCAACGCGACGACGTCGCCGGCTTCCAGCTGGTACTCTTTGTCGTCGAGCCGGATCGACGGTTCGCCTCCCAGCACGACGGCCAACTCCTCGTTAACCAAATGGTAATGGTAGGGCACGTTCGCTTTACCTGGAGGCAAGACCCACATCCCGCAGCCAAGCTTCTTCCCGCCGAGCGGTCGGGAGACATCACCCCACTCGGCCCCAAACCGAACACCGGTTTCAAATTCCCGCAGCGAGAGCTCCGCCAAGTTGGCTACGCCTACTTCCATCGGATACTTTGCCCTTGCGTATGCCCGACCAGACCGAGATCGAACGTGCGATCGATGCTGTTTTCGCCGCCGGAGAGCTGCAGGACGCCGGCTTGCGTCAGCGCCGTGCGCTCAAGCTCCTCGACCAGGGTGTTTGGGAGGGCACGGTGACGCCGTTTTATCAGGCGCGAGCGGAGCAACGAATCAACACCCACCTTCGAGCACTGTGGGACGCTGCAACATTGGAGCGGTTGACCAACCCCAGCGAGTAGTTACTGCGCCTCGCTCCACGGCTCCTCGTAGACGATTTCGCCTCCCACCACCGTACGCAGCACCTCCACGCGCCAGATGTCCTCTTCGGGGACGACCATGAAGTCGCGATCGAGCAACAAGTAGTCGGCCCATTTACCCGGAGTGAGACTGCCGACTTCGGCTTCCATCCCGGCGGCGTACGCGGCGTCGCGCGTAAAACATGCCAACGCCTCCTTGCGGGTCATCCGCTCTTCCGGATACCAGCCGCCCTCCGGCCAGCCCTCTCGATCCTGTCGGGTGACCGCGGCGTAGAGCCCGTAGAACGGGTTGGCGCTCTCGACCGGGAAGTCGCTCCCGCAGGCGATGTGGACCTCGGCGCGGCGCAGTTTTCGCCACGCGTAGGCGCCTTCGATTCGATCCAGCCCCAACCGATCCTCGGCCCAATACATGTCGCTGGTCGCATGGGTGGGTTGCATCGAAGCGATCACGCCGAGTTCGACGAAACGATCGATGTCATCGAGCGCGACAACCTGGGCGTGCTCGATGCGAGGACGTTTCCACGCCAGATCGACCTCTCCATGATCGGGCGGATGGACCTCGAACGCCGCTGCGATTGCATCCAGGGCCACGCGATTGCCGCGATCGCCAATCGCGTGAACGGCGGGCTGGAGGCCGAGACCGACCACCCGTGTCATCTCAGCCGCCAACGCGTCGGGCGACGTGACCAGTAGGCCCTCGTTGTCGGGATCGTCGCTATAGGGCTCGAGCAGGGCCGCACCGCGGCTGCCGAGCGCGCCATCCGCGTACAGTTTCACGCCTGCAACCCGGAAGTGCGGATCCGCAAAAGCGGCCGACCCGCCGCACTCGTCCAACCAGTCGAGGATCCCCTCGTCGTCGCTGTCCAGGTACACCACGATGCGCGGCTTGAGCCTCCCAGCTCTAGCCCACGCATGGTATGTCTCGACGTTCTCGCGACCGTCGCCCATCGTGTGCACGCCGGTAACACCGACTGAGAGCAGGTGGGTTTGTGCCGCCTCGAGACGTGCCGCGTACTCAACGTCATCGGGCTTGGGGATCTTGCCTCGGACCAAGACCATCGCGTTATCGACGAGCACCCCTGTCGGTTCGCCGTCGTTGGCGCGCAGAATCCTGCCACCGTCCGGATCGGGTGTCTCAGCCGAGACGCCTGCCAGTGCGAGCGCCCGTGTGTTGACCCACGCCGCATGGCCATCGACCCGCGTCAGATAAACGGGTTGGTTCAGATGATCCTGAGCGACGTCGTCGAGCAGCTCGCGGGTCGGAAACTCCTGCACGGGCCAATCGTTCTGGTCCCATCCTCTTCCGATGATCCACTCATCCGCGGAACGCGTCCCGGAGGTGGCGTGCACCATCTCTGCGATCTCCTCGGCGCTCAATGTCCCCCGGAGATCGAGCGTTCGCAGTGCGAACCCCAAACTCATCGCGTGCGCGTGCGCGTCGATGAGTCCCGGTACGACCGCGCGACCACCAAGATCTTCGACCACCGTCTCGGACCCCCGAAAACCGGCCAGGATCTTGTCGGCCGTCCCAACCGCAACGATCCGTCCGCCGGCAATCGCCATCGCCTCGGCCTGCGGGACCTTGGGGTCCATGGTGTAGATGACACCGTTGATCACGATCTGATCGGCCGGCTCCTGGGCTCTGGCGGTGAACCCCATCGGCGTAGCGACGCAAATCGCCAGCGCCCAAGCCAACAGCCAGATACGATGCGAGCGACAGATTGGAACGTGCATCTAGGATCCGGGGTCTTCGAGAATCGTAACGCGCCCCGCTGAGTACCAAACGCGGGGTACAGCAGATACCTTGGCGCCGCCATCCATGGCGCGGCCAAGACCAGCGCCGAACTTATGAGGGGCCATGCAGGAGCGCATCCTAGAGTTCATCGTCCCGTTTCTCGACCAGTACGGCTACCTGACGCTGTTTCTCGTGACGTTCCTCGAGACCAGCGCTTTTCTCGGGCTCATCGCCCCCGGCGAGACGGTGATCGTACTGTCCGGCTTCTATGCGTTTCGCGGCGTGCTCGATCCGTGGGCGGTTGGGTTGATCGCCATCGTCGGCGCGTTCGCCGGCGATCAGGTCGGCTACTTGCTCGGCCGTACCTATGGTCATCAGGTGATCAGCCGATTTGGTCGGTACTTCTTCTTCGACGAGAAACGGTTGCGCGCCACCGAGCACTATTACGATCACCACGGTGGCAAAACAGTCTTCATCGGTCGCTTCATGTCGATCCTCCGATCGTTCGGCCCGGTGGTCGCCGGCATCAGCCGCATGTCGTACTGGAACTTTCTGCCGTGGAGCGTGCTGTCGTGTATCGTTTGGGGCACGACGTTTACGTTGCTCGGTTACTTCTTCGGCGCTTCGTGGGACGCGATTCAACGCTATCTCGGTTGGGGGGGCGCGGTCGCATTCGTCATTGGCATCGTGCTCGTCATCTGGCTCCTCCACCGTAAACACGAGCACCAGCTCGAGCAGGAATATGGATAGAACCCGCAACATCGTGCTCACAATCGGCGCCTTGACGATGACAGCCTGCGGCGCGGGTGGGCCGCAATCCAGGGTCGTCGACCGTAATGTCCTGCGGCTCTACCTAGAATCCGACCCGGCGAGCCTGGACCCCATTCAAGCCATCGACGTCTACCGTGGCCGTATGGTCGTCTACCTGTACGACGGCTTGGTTCAGTACGCGAACGACGAGGTTCAACCCAACCTAGCGTCGGAGTGGGAAGTCTCGGACGACGGGACCCGTTACCGCTTCACGCTCCGCGATGACGTTGTCTTCCATAACGGTCGTCGGCTAACTGCCGCGGATGTCAAGTACTCGTTCGAGCGAGCGCTGAGACCGGAGAACACCAGCCCGCTGACGTGGGTGTTCGAGTTTATCGTTGGCGCCAAGGAGATGATCGACGGCCAAGCCACAGCGCTGACCGGTGTACGCGTAGTCGGGAGCGACCAGATCGAGATCCGGCTGACGCAGCCGTTTGCGCCATTTCTCTCGTTGCTCGCAATGCCGGCGGCGCACGTCGTACCTCGTGAAGAAGTCGAGCGCAAAGGCGATGGCTTCTCGGAAGCCCCGGTAGGCACTGGGCCTTGGGTGTTCGAGTCGTGGGCGCATGACGACGTCATTCGATTGACGGCGAACACACGCTACCACGGTGGCCGACCAAAGACCGATGGCATGGAGATCCGAATCATCCCCGAGACCACCACGGTGATCGCCGAGTTCGAGCGCGGCAATCTGGACTGGGCGGATCTGAACGAGTTTCCCAGGCCGGAGTACGATCGGTTTGCCACCAACCCGAGCTGGGAATCGTACGTTCACACCCGACCCGCGCTGATCACGTACTACCTCGCCCTGAACAACGGTAAGGAGAAGTTCAACGATCCGAGAGTCCGCCGCGCGCTCAACCACGCCATCGACGTCACCGCGATCGCTGACGCGATCTATCCGTCGGAGATGGTTCGGTCGCACGGCCCGATCCCACCCGGCCTACCCGGCTACCGGGAGGCTGGCGAACCGTACGGCTACGACCCTGACCGGGCCAGAAACATGCTGGCCGAGGCCGGCGCAACCGATCTCTCGTTCGATGTGTTCTTTCGCACGCTCGCTCTGAACCAGCGATTCCTAGAGGCGGTGCAGGCGAACCTGGCCGAGATCGGGGTCACGATGAACCTCCGCCAGCGCGATTGGACCGCTGTTCGTCAAGCGATGGAGAAGGGTGAGCTAGACGCCTACCTCGCGAACTGGTACGCCGACTACCCTGACGCCGAGAATTTTCTTTACCCGCTCTTCTACAGCCAGATGGCCGGCGCCGGCGGAAACGCCGCGTTCTTCTCGAACACGATCGTCGATTCGCTGATCCTGACCGCTCGATCGACTCTCGGTGAAGCGCAGCGAGAGTCGATGTACGCCCAGGCCGACTCGGTGATCCAGGCCGAAGCGCCGTGGATCTTCACTGTGCACCCGGTGGACGCCGACATCGTCCAACCATGGGTCGACGGGTACCAGATTCCGCAGGTATTCTATGGGATCAAGTGGATCGACGTTGGGTTGAGGAACGAATGATATGAGCGGTCCATGCCCATCCCGGTTTTGGTGGGTTCTCGACAACCCGCTGCGCCGCATCGTGGCTGATCCGGCCAAGGTGGTCGGGCTACTCGGCCTATCGCCCGATTCGCGGGTGCTCGAAGTCGGCCCCGGCCCAGGGTTCTTTAGCGCCGAGATCGCCAAGCGGACCGGTCACAGCCGGCTTCAAGCAGTCGATATTCAGCGCAACATGCTGCTCAGAGCGCGCCACAAATTGCGCACCCAGTTTCTCTGGAATGCCGATTACGTGCAGGCCGATGCCATCGCGTTGCCGTATGCCGACCGATCGTTTGACGGAGCCTTGCTCATCACCGTGCTGGGCGAGGTCCAGAATCGAGCATTTTGTTTACGCGAAGTCTGGCGCGTCCTGAAAGCCGGTGGTCTGCTCGTGGTCAGCGAGCTGCGCGTCGACCCTGACTATATCTCGCCGCCGGTACTCCACGAGTTGGCTCGCCGCGAACGCTTTGACTACGACTACGGCAGCGGCCGCCCCTGGGGCTACACCCACCGATTCCGGAAACCCCAGGTCACCGACCTGGCGTGATTATGCCAACGGTCTCTATCGCTCCCACGTGTTGTTCTGCGGGTTGATGTCGCCCCACTCGGGGCCGGCGTTGACGGTGATTCGCTCGGCGCGGCCGGGAAGGGTGAGCGCGGCCGCGGCGCGATCGGTGCCGTAGAACGCGTCGACGGGGATCGTGACGGTGTCACTCGCACCATCCGCCGTGATCCCTACGACCACCGCCGGCATCAAGAGATCGCCGCGCTGGTCGACCGAAACGACCACCGTCCACGACTCGCTATTGCGGTTCTGATCGACCCCCAGGATCGCCAAGTCACTGGTACCAGTCGTGTAGATCCAGTTGTACCAGAACCACCCAAGTTCCATCCCGACCTCATCCTCAATCAATCGGAAGAAGTCGGCCGGCTGTGGGTGTTTGTACGACCACACTTCGAAGTAACGCCTCAAGGCCGCGTCGAACGGTTCGGCGCCGACCAGACCCCGCAGCGCATTCAGCATGACCGCTGGTTTGGTGTAGCCAGCGATCCCGAGCGCCGGGGTTCCCGGATCAAACGCGTCGGGCGCGATCCCGATTGGCTGCTCCTCATAGGTGCGGATCGCTGCCGCGTACTGCGCCACGTTCAACAGCTCGGGCTTGCTCTCCGGGAAATACTCCTTCTTACTCAACTGATTGATGAACGTGTCAAACCCCTCGTCCATCCACGCATATCGTCGCTCATCGGAACCGACAATCATAGGAAACCACATGTGGCCCCATTCGTGATCGATGATGTCAAACAGCGTTTCGCGGTTCGTTTCCGGCGCCACAAAAATGACCATCGGGTACTCCATACCCAACACCGGCCCCTCGATCGCGGTCGCCGTCGGATAGGGGTACTCGCCTAGGTACTCTGAATAGAAGGCGATCGAGTGCCGACTCATTTCGGCGGCCTCGCGCCATGATCGGGCGCTCGGGCGATATAGCGAGTGGATCAGCGTGTTGCCGTGGCTAGTGGCATCCCATGCGAACCGCGGGCTCGCCCCCCAAGTAAAATCGCGCACGTCTTCGGCCTGGAAACGCCACGTCAGCGAACCATCGGTGCGCGGACGGATCGCTGCTACGTCGGTGAAGTCCGACTCGGTGACAACGTTCACGACCTCCCCGCCTTCGCGGGCCAGCGCCAACCGCTCACGCTGGGTAGCGGTCAACACTTCCTCGGGGTTCAAGAGCGATCCGGTGGCGCCCACGAAGTACGTCGCCGGGACTGTCAGTTCGACGTCGAAGTCGCCGTACTCGAGATAGAACTCGCCCTGCCCCAGGTACGGCAGTGTGTTCCAGCCGTTCACGTCGTCGTAGACCGCCAACCGCGGATACCACTGCGCCAGCAGGTACAGGTTGCCATCGCGCCCCATCCGATCCGCGCCGCTCGCGGGAACGCGAAAGCTCCAGTCGATCGACAGCGTCGTCGTGCCACCGGGCGGAACCGGGCTCGCCAGGTCGACCCGCATGAGTGTGTCGTTGATCCGGTGGTCGAGCGCGTCACCGCCCGAAGTCACTGTCGAGATCGTGTAGCCACCGCCGGGCCCTCCACCTCCAAAACGCCCTTCCAAAGGAAACGCCTGCGCGCCACGACTACCGGGCGCGAACAAGTTCTGATCGAGTTGCACCCAGACATAGTTGAGCGAGTCGGGGGAGTTGTTGGTGTACGTAATCGTCTCCGATCCCGACACCCGGTTGGCGGCCGGATCCAACGTAGCCCGAATCTGATAATCGACGCGCTGCTGCCAGTATTCGACACCCGGCAAACCGGCCGCCGTTCGATAACTGTTCGGGGTTGGAAGCGCCGGCGTCCGAAACCGTTGATCGTCGCCATTCTGCGCTAAGCCCTGAGACGTGAGCGTGACGATGAGCACCAGCACGCCGAGAGTCGTTCTTGGTATCACATTCCCTCCTTATCGTTCAAATCGAGACCTGCAATCTCGTGTTTCAAGCGATCAACGTCACGGGCGGATTGCGACCGTCGGGGCACCATCCATACGTTTGAGCGTCCACTATGCTTCAATACACCCTGCGCCGCATCGTCCACACGATCCCAGTCCTGCTCGGGGTCCTGGTCGTCACCTTCGTGCTGCTCTACATCGCGCCCGGAGATCCTGTACTGGCGATGGTCGGCGAGCGCTTCGATCAGGCGACGATCGATCGACTCCGGGCCGAGCTCCATCTCGATGAACCGGTCTGGAGTCAGTTCTACCATTATGTCGCCGGTCTGATCCACGGCGACTGGGGCACGTCGTACATCACCGGACAACCGGTGCTCGACGGAATCATGGACCACTTCCCCAAGACGCTCTACCTGGCGTCCGTAGCGATGACGTTCGCCATCCTCTCTGGGGTGCTGATCGGCGTCGTGTCGGCGGTCAAACAGTCGACATGGCTCGACGGTTTGGGGATGACCGTCGCGCTGGTCGGGATCTCGTTTCCTGTTTACTGGGTCGGGCTAATCCTCATTTTGGTGGTGAGCGTCTCGTGGCGCTTGCTGCCGCCGTCCGGGTTTGGCGGCGGCGCGCTGCCGTATCTCATTCTCCCAGCGCTCACGCTAGGGATGCGATCGACCGCCTACATCGCCCGGTTGACGCGCTCGTCGATGCTCGAGGTGATTCGCCTCGACTACATACGCACCGCCCGCGCCAAGGGTCTGGGCGAGACGCGGGTGATCGGGAAACACGCGCTCAAAGCGGCATTGATTCCTGTCGTCACGGCGATTGGGCTCGATTTTGGGGCCTACCTGTCGGGTTCGGTACTCACCGAGTCGATCTTCGCCTGGCCAGGCATCGGCCGTTTCGCGCTCAACGCGATCCTCAAACGGGACCTACCCGTCATTCAGGGTACAGTGCTCTTCCTGGCGATCGTGTTCGTGCTCGTCAACCTCGCCGTCGACTTGTTGTACGGATACCTGGACCCGAGAGTGCGGTATGGGCGTGACGCGAGATAATCGACTGGCGAGCGCGCTAGGCCAGAATCGGCTGGCGATGACCGGGGCGGCGATCACGCTGATGTTGGTCGTAGTCGGGCTCCTCGGCCAGTGGCTGGCACCGTACGACCCGTTGGTGCAAAACCTGGCCCGAGGTTTGGAGGGTCCATCGCGCGACCACTGGTTCGGCACCGACTCGTTCGGGCGCGATATCCTGTCACGGGTCCTCTACGGGGCCCGGATCTCACTCCTGGTCGGCGTCGCATCGCAAACGATCGCCTTCACGCTAGGCGTGTTCCTCGGCGTTGTATCCGGCTACTACGGCGGCCGGATCGAAGGGTTGATCATGCGGCTGGCCGATATCACGCTGGCCTTCCCAACGCTGCTGCTATTGATCGCCATCACCGCCGCGTTCCAACCCGGGCTCGGTGTGGTGTTCGTGGCGATCGGCATCGTCGGCTGGGCGGGGATGGCGCGGCTCGTCCGCTCGCAAGCGCTGGTAGTGCGCGAGCTGGACTTCGTGCAGGCAGCGCGTGCGCTCGGGATGAGCGACGCTCGGTTGATCACGCGCCACGTGCTTCCGAACTGTCTCGCCCCGGCGATCATCGCCGTGACGCTGGGTATGGCGAGCGCGATCATGCTCGAGGCGGCGCTATCGTTTATCGGCCTGGGCGCCCAGCCCCCAACGCCTTCTTGGGGGTCGATGATCGCCGACGGCCGCGACTTTCTGCGCACTGCGCCCTGGATGTCGGTTTTCCCAGGCCTAGCGATCGGTGCCGTCGTGCTCGGCTTCAATCTCTTCGGGGACGGCCTGCGCGACGCGATGGACCCCCGTCTCCAGGGCGGCGCCCGGGCCCCGATGCCGCGCACCGAGTAGCGCGGGAAGTGGTTGCCAGGCTTAATATTCAGGGTCCCACGGCGTCCAATCTGTTGCAGGGAAACCCGGAGCGGGACGACCCCATGGGCGACGACCAGCTGGTCAAGCAAGCGCAGGCCGGCGACGCGCAGGCGTTTGGCCAGCTCGTCGACCGTCACCAGCCGCGGATCTTCGGAACGCTGGTCAAGATGACCGGCGACCGGGATCTGGCGATGGACCTGACCCAGGACGCATTTATTCGAGCCTGGGAACAGCTCAGGACTTTCGAACGCCGATCGGCGTTCTCGACCTGGCTGTATCGAATCGCGGTGCGGCTGGCATACGATGCGATGAGGAGTCGCCATCGGCGCGATCATCGCGAGCTCGACGAGCGAATCGCCGACCCCGACCCGGGACCCGACCGACGGGCCGAGGTCGCTGCGCTGAGCGAGGATTTGAGGCAGCGGATTGAAACGCTGCCCGAGATGCAACGCGCGATCGTGATCTTGAGGGTGTATGACGATCTGCCGTACAAGGAGATCGCCAACATTCTCGAGACCACGGAGAACAGCGCTCGGGTTTCGTTCCACCACGCGGTGACCCGATTGCGCGACGGATACATGAAGGAGGCACCACCGCCATGAAACACGTGACTGACCAACAACTGATCGGTTGGCTCGACGAGCCGGAAGCCCCCGACGCGCCGGCCACGATCGCCACGCATCTCGAGGCATGTGATCTGTGCGCTCGACGGCTGGCCGAGCTCGAGCGGGTGTTTGCGGCGCTGCGTGTCGACCCTGAGGCGCCCCCGGCCGGTGAGTTTGCGGCTCAGCGCGACCGCATCGTCGACGCCATCGCTCCAGAGATGCGGCGACCAGCGGTGCGCTTACTTCAACGCGGTGGGTGGTGGATTCCTATTGCGGCCGCGGCGGCAGTGATCGGCGTGTTCGTACTGACGCCCGACGAGCCGGCTGACACTCCAGCCCGGCTCGCCATCGTCGACCAAGCCGACCGTGCCGCTGAAGACGCGATCAAAGCGCTGGAAGACGAAACCGAGTTGGAAGCGATGTTGGCCGCGCTCGACAACGGGTTTGAGACCCGGGCATTCGACGTTGTGCCCCTGGAAGAGGAGTTCGCGTCACTCACCGAAGAGGACCAAGCAGCGATCTTGAGCGAACTATCAACCACGAGCTTCGACCTATGAACCAGACGTCCTACGCGCTTTTGATCGTCTTCGCGCTCGGGTTGTCGGGCGGCCCGTCGATCGCTCAGGAAGTCGACAGGCCAGCCGATATCGAACGGCTCGACCGGGCGCGTCTCGAACGGCTACAGGAATTGCTCGAGCTGAACGATCGTGAAGCCAGCGAACTGCAAGCGGTTATGCGCGATTTTCGGCGTCAAAACCGGGGAGCCGCTACGGAACGGAGACAGGCCACACAACGGCTACGACAAACGCTTGGAAATGGGCCGGTCAACGACGACGAGGTGCGCCAGGCACTCGACGAGGTCGAGGCTCAAAGACGGTCGACGGAACGGTTACGCGAACAACAGCGACAGCGCCTGGGACAGCTCCTGACGCCCCAGCAGCGCGCCAAGTTCATGCTCTTCAACCAACAGTTCGATGCCCGGGTGCGACAGCTGATGGCCGAACGACGAAGCGATCGACAGCAGGATCAGCGTCGCGACCAGCGCGGCGTGCGTCAGCCACGCGGCTCGAATGCGCTGCAGAACCAGCCCGACCGACGACCCGACCAGCAGCGCCCCAGGGACTAGCCTACTGCTCCGGAACCGTTCCCCAGTGCCCCGAGAACGACCGCATCCTCGTCCTTAGCTCGGCCTCGATCTGGCGCGGTCTCCCGGTCTTGCGATCGATCATCACTTGCACCGTCGTGCCGCGCGCGACCAGCCGTTCGCTCTGCTCATCGAACAGCTCATAGTCAAGCACAAACGAACTGGTGCCGATTCTCGATAACCACACCTCTACGCGCACGGTTTCACGAAGAATGGCCGCCGACACGAAATCGCACTCCGCCCGCGCCACCACAAAGTCGAGCACGTCGTACGAGTAATCGTGATGCAGCTCCTGCCAGTATGCGGTTCTGGCTACTTCGA
>Ga0255057_10000139_pt1 | contig 40467 bp, 28 predicted proteins | sample Cases_109_6_MG_FD_189022 | JGI IMG/M metagenome (GOLD analysis project Ga0255057, IMG submission 189022) | Seawater microbial communities from Amundsen Gulf, Northwest Territories, Canada - Cases_109_6 | ecosystem: Environmental > Aquatic > Marine > Gulf | place: Canada: Northwest Territories... | reverse complement strand
AGAAGCCGGTGATCGGCGGAGTGAATGTGGGCCGCTAGGACTACGATCTCCTCCTCCAGCTCCTCCAGCGCATCGCAATCCTCGAACGGATCGAGAACGGGCGACGCGTCGGGTGTGGAGTAGACTCTCGCTGTCTCACACACGTGGAAATTGAGACTCACTGGCGGACCGTACGGGAAGGTGCCAGTCTCGTGGCTGACGTGGGGAGCGAAGCAAACCATCGGGTTGACCTCCTGTATCTCAGTCGTACCGAACAAATACCGAAGCTACCCTCAATATACGCCCCACTTTTCGGGCTCTGAGATTGCGCGGAGGTGCGAAAACGGGGGCTCGGAGGACGTGGGCGTCGTCTGTGCCGCAGGACGCGTGGCCGGAAGCAGAGTGGAGGTCTCAGAGGTCGCTTACGGAAGGGGTCCCGGACCTTGGTGAAAGGGAGGGTTCACATCCGTCAACAGGCCTTGTGACACTGCTTCGATTGGCGCAGGACCGGGACTCTGATGCCCGGCCCTGCGATACTCACGGGAGCGAACGGCAGCCTGGGCGCCTTCTTAGTTTCCTACAACCGTCGACGGCCCCAAGAAGGCTTCGGAGAAACCACTCACAAGCGACGACTCGCGGACCTGCTATGCCCCGGCGTGCCGCGCCCGGTTGTTGTCGATCTGGTCGAACGTGCCGCCGTACACGATGTCCCGGATCGGCTCCGACGCCAGGAAGTCGTGCGGGAATCCGGGCTCGATCCGGCTCACCTCGTCGAGCCGGGCCAGGTGCTCCTCGCCCAGCGTGACGTTGAGAGCGCCCAGGTTTTCCTCGAGCTGCACGAGGTTACGGGCACCGACGAGCGGGACGATGACCCCGTGCTGCTGCCGGACCCAGCTCACCGCCACCTGTGATGGCGTGCACGCGATCTCCTCCGCGATGTCCACGACGACGTCGGCGATCTCGAGATTGCGCTCGTCCGTGGCCGCACCCTCCTTCGCCCGTCCTTCATCGGGTGACGCGCCGCGGCTGTACTTCCCGGTCAGGGTTCCGGCCCCCAGGACGCTCCACGGTGTGACGGCGAGGTCCATGGCCCGTGCCATGGGGAGCAGCTCCCGCTCGGCCGTCCGATCGATGAGGCTGTACCGGAGCTGCAGCGCGACGAAGGGACTCCATCCGCGAAGATCCGCCAGCGTGTTGGCACGCGACACGATCCAGGCCGGAGTGTCCGAGATCCCGACGTGCAGGACCTTGCCGGCCCGCACCATGTCGTCGAGTGCGCGCATCACCTCCCAAGCCGGAGTCGTGAAGTCCCACGCGTGCACCCAGTACAGGTCGATGTAGTCCGTCCCGAGCCGCTTCAGGCTTGCGTCGAGCGCCTGCACCATGTTCTTCCGGTGGTTGCCGCTGAAGTTGGGGTCGTCCCGGCGCATCCACAGAGTGTATTTGGTGGCGACGACCCAGTGGTCTCTGTCGGATGCGATGAACTCGCCCACGTACTTCTCGCTCGTGCCCTCCGTGTACCGGTTGGCCGTATCGATGAAGTTGCCTCCGGCTTCGGCGTAGGCGTCGAACATGCGGCGGCTTTCCTCCTTCGAAGCGCCCCAACCCCATTCCGGTCCGAACGTCATCGTGCCGAGGGCCAGCTCGGAGACTCTCAAGCCGCTTCTTCCCAGTAGTTTATATCTCATCAGCGCGTCACTCCGAGGTTGATTCGTAGGCGCCCGTCTGTAGGCTCTGCCCGACGCCGGCGACGAGCACGACGATCGCGACCATCTGGACGAGGTGGAACACCCCGTTGTGGTCGAGCGGAACCACCAGGTTCACCCGGACGGTCTCCGTGGCCTGGATACCGGCGGCAAGGATGTTGAGCGCGACACCTGTCACCATGAGCCACGACCAGCTCTGGCCTGTTCGAATCGCCAGCCGGCTGTACAGTGCCAACGCCGCGAGCATGCCCACTGCCTCGTACAGCACGAACACCAGGAACGTGCCTGGAAAGACGAGCGTGACCAGGTAAAAGGCCGCGCCCACAAGGAGCGCCGGGATCAGGAGGCGGCGCGCAGCGCGTGGCCCGAACCCGTCGTACACGGCGGCGACCACGAAAAGGGCCACCACGAGGCCGAGGGACAGGAATAGAGGCTGCCAGAGCAGAAACACGAGTCCCGGAGACAGGGCGAGCCCGTGTGCCACGGCGCCCAGGATCGAGGCTACCGCCAGGAGAGCCAACACCAGGATCCACAGCGTGACCTTGTCCGGGTCGGCCGATCTCCGGACGGCCAGCCACCGTATGCATGCGATCGCCAGGACGGCCAGCACAGCGTCCGTCGCGGCCGTAGTAAGCTCTGTGGGCACGGGATTGAGACCCATGGCGGTTCCTCGGCGTGACGAGGCATTTCCAGCGCGGCTCGCGGAGACTCCGCGGCCAACCTATGTTCGGCGACCGTGTCTGACCAGAAAACGCGGTTCGCGTGGCAGGGAGCCCCGCGGCCTGAATACTCGAAGGAGAGGTCGATGACGATGAGGAGTTCGGTGACGGGACTCGCGAGCCTTCTGATCGCGGTGATCTCGTTGTTGATTCCAGCGGCAGCCGAAGCCCAGCAGTTCGAGCTTACCCCCTTCGTGGGATACCAGTTCGGCGGTGAGGTCCGGCTGATCGACGGCGACATCAGCATCAAGGACGACATGAACTACGGTCTCGTCCTCGACTACACGCTGAACCGCAACGCGCAGCTCGAGGCCTCGTACACGCGCCAGGACACGAAGATCGAGTTCGACGAGTTCCGGGTCGGTAAGCGACCGATTTACGATGTCTCGGTCAACTACTGGCAGATCGGTGGCCTGTATCGATTCAATCCGACGGAGACCGTGAGGCCGTTCTTCACGGGCACGTTGGGCTTCACCTACTTCGGCGTCGGCGATCAGCTGGAAGACGACGCGCCGCGGATCACCAGTGACACGTTCTTCTCGATGGTGTTCGGTGGGGGCGTGAAGATCTTCGCGTCGGAACGGATTGCGTTGCGCCTCGCGGGCCACCTGTACAGCACGATCATCAGCTCAGGCAGCGGGTTCTGGTGTGGCACCGGAGGTTGCGGTGTAGGTCTGAGTGGTTGGGGCGTGTGGCAGGGCGACGTGTCGGCGGGCCTCACCATCGCAATGTGAAACGGGCGCGGAAGCAATTCCCATATGTATTGAGACGCGAGGAGGTTGCATGAGCAGTTCACAGACGATCCTGATCACCGGGTGCAGCAGTGGCTTCGGGCTGCTGGCTGCCAAGGAGCTCGCACGTAGCGGACACACAGTCTACGCGACAATGCGGGCCGTCGACGGCAAGAACGCGGATCGCGCGACCGAGCTCCGCTCCGTCGCCGACGATGAGGGGCTGTCCCTGCACGTCCTCGAGCTGGACGTCACCTCGGACGCGTCGGTAGAGCAGGCGGTGGCCGCGGTCATCGAAGCCGAAGGCGCCATCGACACGGTCGTCAACAACGCCGGCGTCATGCCTGTCGGGGTGACGGAGGCGTTCACCGTCGAGCAGCTTCAGGCCAATCTCGACGTCAACCTGGTGGGGCCCTTTCGCGTCGTGCGAACGGTCGCGCCGCACATGCGGGCCGCCGGATCTGGCCTCATCGTACAGGTGAGCACGATCGCAGGCCGCATGGCGGTTCCCTTCTTCGGGGTGTATCACGCGAGCAAGTGGGGCCTGGAGGGTATGTCCGAGGCCCTGCGATACGAGCTCTCAGGGAAGGGAATCGACGTCGTGGTGATCGAGCCCGGCCCGTTCACGACAAACCTGTTCCCCGAAGCGCCCTCACCGGCTGACGAGGAGCGTCTCCTGGGGTACGAGGTCGAGAATCAGACCCTGGTGGAGATGGGGCAGGCGTTCGAGGCCCTTTTCGAGGATTCCGACGTGCCGACCGATCCTCAGATCCTGGTCGACACGATGGTGCGTGTGATCGAGACTCCCGCCGGCGAGCGGCCGTTTCGCACGACGGGCGGTGTCGATTTCGGGGTCGCTGAATGGAACGCTGCCGCCGACGACTTCCGGATCTCCATCCTGCAGGGGTTCGGACTGGAGCACATGGAAGGGGTCCGCACGCAGTAGGCCGACCAGGTCCCCGCTGGTGACCATCGCCGGCGGGGGCCTGCTGCTTCGCGTCAGAGAAGCCTCAAGACGCCTCCGGGTCACGCCGCTGGTAGACGACCCGGCCACCGACGATCGTATACAGTACCCGACAGTTCTTCAGCATGGCGGGCTCGAGCGAGAACAGGTCGCGGTCCACGACCACGATATCCGCGAGCTTCCCAGGCTCCAGCGAGCCCTTGATGTCCTCCTCGCCGGCCGCCCACGCGTTGTTGACCGTGTATGCGCGTAGCGCGGTCTCCAGGTCCACCCGCTCCTCCGGGTACCAGCCGCCCTCGGGCTCACCCCCGAGGGTCTGACGCGTCACTGCGGCGTAAATGCCGAGCATGGGATTGGCCGGGTACCACGAGGCGTTCGTTCCAGGCCAGTCACTGCCGAACGTAAGGCGAACGCCGGCGTCATCAAGCGTGCGAAATGCGTAGGCCCACCTGCTCCGGTCGCCGATCCTCTCCTCCATCCAGCGCATGTCGTCGATCGCCGGGTACGGCTGAACGTCGGCGATCAACCCGAGGCGTGCCATCCGCTCGGCCGTCTCCGGGCCACGCAGGACCTGCACGTGGATGATGGCGAATCTCCTGTCCTTTGGGCCGTTCACGTGCATCGTTCGTTCGTACATTGTGATGAGGGTGTCTATGGCGTGGTCGCCCACCGCGTGGATCTGGGGCCACTGTCCGGCCGAATCCGCCGACATGAGCAGACGCTGCATGTTGCCCGGCGGGCTCATCATGTCGCGCCAGATCCCTGGCTCGCCCGTGGTGAGGTCGGGCTCGTAGAAGCGGGCTGATGAATTGCCCATGAAACCGTCGACGAAGCTCTTCAGCCCGCCTACCTTGAGCCACTCGTTTCCGAATCCGTGCCGGATGCCGAGCGCGCTCAAGTCCTCCCACCGGTCGAGCATCGGCCGCGCGTATACCCTGACCGTCAGGGAACCGTTCTCGAGAAGCGACTGGAACACGGCCATCTGCTCGGGGCCCGTGATGTCGCGGATCGTGGTCACTCCGGCTTCACGGAGCCTCTGCAAGGCCAGCCTCGCCTCGGCGAGGCGTTGTTGAAACGGCTTCGGAGGCATGGCAGCCCGCACCAGCTCGGCCGCCTCAGGCGTCAACCGACCCGTTGAGCGGCCACGCTCGCACTCGACACCACTCCACGCGCAGGTGGCTCCCGCGCGGAGTAATGCACGCTCGTTGGCCAGGAAGACCGACCCGTCCCACTTTGAAATGAGCACCGGATTCTGGGGCGTGATCGAATCGATCATGGCCCGATGAGGCACGAAGGGGGCAGCACGATCGTTCCGGCGGCCGTCAGTTGCGCCTTCCCCAGGATCGCCCGATCCCGAAGATCCAACTGCCCACTCTTCGTATGCACCCCAGTCTCCGCCCACGATCCACGCCCCTTCGGGGATCCGATCACGCGCTGTGCGCACCTCGTCGATGAAGTCCGCCTCTTCGGTTACCTGCAGGAGGTTGATCCCGAGGAGGAGCGAACCGGCGGTTTCGAAGTTGGTGTGGTTGTCGATGAAGCCGGGGGCCACGAAGCGTCCCTCGAGATCCAGGACACGCGTGTTCCGGCCACGGTAGCGCTCGAGCGCTTGGGACGTACCGACGGCCACGATCCGGTCCCCGCGCACCGCGACGGCCTCGGCCCGCGGCACCTCGTCCCAGCCTGTCCAAACGCGGGCCCCGACGAGAAGCAGGTCTGCCTCCTCTTCGGGAGCCACCCGGGTACAAGCGGAGGACGACGCGGCGACCGCGAAGGCCGAAACAGCGAGGGACAGAAGACGGTACCGCATACGGGGGCCGATACGCATGGGTGCCTCCAGGGAATCGCGACGCGGGACCGGCATCCGGACGGCCCGCGCAAGGTGCCGAAACTAATAGCCTCGGGCGGCGCAGGCGACTATCATGCCCGCGGCACAACGGACATCACCGATACATCAGCCCGCCGGAGGCTCACATGATCCCATCTCTCGCTTCAGTGAGACGTGCACTGCGCGTCGGCCTGGCCACCTTCCCGGCTCTCCTGCTCGCGGCTCCCGCGACGGCCCAGGACGAGCCGGACGCCGACGACGCTGTCTGGGACGTGACCGACCCGCCGGGACCACGGCTCGAGATCCCGATCGACACGGACGAGGGGACGTGGATGAGCGTGGATGTGAGCCCGGACGGCCGCGAGGTGGTGTTCGACCTCCTGGGAGACCTGTACGTCATCCCGATCGAAGGCGGCGATGCCCGCGCACTGACGTCCGGCTTCGGGTGGGACATGCAGCCCCGGTACAGCCCCGACGGCAGGTTCATCGCTTTCACGAGTGACCGGGCGGGCGGCGACAACATCTGGATCATGAACCGGGACGGATCGGATCCGAAGCAGGTCACGGAGGAGAGCTTCCGACTTCTCAACAGTCCGGCGTGGACCCCAGATTCCGAGTTCATCGCGGCTCGCAAACACTTCACGTCAACGCGATCCCTCGGCGCCGGTGAGATCTGGCTGTACCACCGCACGGGCGGCGATGGCCTGCAGATGACGGAGCGCCCCAACGAGCAGAAGGACGTGGGCGAGCCGGTGTTCTCGGCCGACGGGAAGTACCTGTACTACAGCCGCGACGCGACGCCTGGAGAGACGTTCCAGTACGACAAGGACTCCAATGCGGGGATCTACCGGATCTATCGCGTGGACCGCGAGACCGGCGAGACCGAGAGCTTCCTCGGCGGGCCCGGAGGCGCCATCCGACCTACGCCGTCGCCGGACGGCCTGTATATGGCCTACATCCGGCGGGTTCGGTTGCAGAGCATGCTGTTCCTGTACGACATGGAGTCGGGCGACGAGTGGCCGATCTACGAGGTGCTGGACCGCGACCTGCAGGAGACGTGGGCCGTGCACGGCGTATACCCGACCATGGCCTGGACTCCGGACAGCCGCTCAGTGGTGTTCTGGGCCGGCGGGAAGATCCACCGCGTGGAGGTCGAGACAGGTTCCGCGACCGAGATCCCGTTCCGCGTGCAGGTCACGCTGCCGGCCCTGGAGGCCGTGCGCGCGCTGGTGGACGTCGCGCCCGATACGTTCCGGCCGAAGATGCTGCGCTGGGTCGAGGTGTCTCCGCGCGGTGACCGGGTCGTGTTCCAGGCGCTGGGCCACCTGTACGTGAAGGACCTGCCGGACGGATCCCCCCGCCGCCTTACCCACCAGGACGACCACTTCGAGCTGTATCCCACGTGGTCGCGCGACAGCCGCTGGATCGCCTACGTCAGCTGGGATGACGAGGCGCTCGGTGCGGTGCGCGTCGTGTCGGCGGACGGTGGTGGTGGCAGGGTCCTCACGACGACCCCGGGCCACTACGTGGAGCCCACGTTCAGCCCGGACGGCGAGACCGTCGTATACCGGCGTATTTCGGGCGGCGGGCTCCGGTCGCCCATGTGGTCCCGGGATACGGGCGTTTACGCGGTCCCCTTCGCTGCCGGCGAACCGGAGCTCGTTACGGACGATGGCGTGCGGCCCCACTTCGGTGCGGATCCGGAGCGCCTGTACGTGCAACGCTGGTCGGGCTCAGACGTCGATCGGAAGACCCAGCTCGTGAGCGTCGACCTGGACGGGAGCGAGGAGCGGACGGAGGCCGAGTCGAGTCGTGCCCAGGAGTACCGGGTCTCGCCCGATGGTCGGTGGCTGGCCTGGCGGGAGAGGTTCCACGTCTTCATCGCGCCCTACGTGCGTACGGGTAGGAAGCTGGAAATCGGCCCCGAGACGAGCTCGCTTCCGGTCAGCCGCGTGTCGAAGGAGGCCGGAGAGTACCTGCACTGGTCGGGGGACAGTCGGAGCCTGCACTGGAGCCTCGGACCCGAGGTGTTCACGCGCGACCTCACGGATGCGTTCGCGTTCCTGGAGGGTGCTCCGGAGGAGCTTCCGGAGGCCCCTGAGCGCGGGATCGACCTCAGCTTCGATGTGACGGCCGACGTGCCCGACGGCACCGTCGCGTTTGTAGGAGGGCAGGTCATCACGATGCGCGGCGACGAGGTGATCGAGGACGGTGTCGTCGTCGTGAGCGGAAACCGGATCACGGCCGTCGGTCCGAGCGGCTCGGTCGAGGTTCCGGACGGTGCCTGGATCGTGGACGCGACCGGGCAGACCGTCATGCCGGGCTTGATCGATGCGCACTGGCACGGAAGCATGGGCGGCGCTGACATCATCCCCGAGGAGAGCTGGATCAACTATGCGAGCCTCGGTTTCGGCGTCACGACGATCCACGATCCGTCGAACGACACCGGTACGATCTTCGCGGCGAGCGAGATGGGGCGCGCCGGACTCACGACGGCCCCCCGGATCTACTCGACGGGGACGATCCTGTACGGCGCGGCCGGCTCGTTCAAGGCGATCGTGGACAGCCTGCCCGATGCGTTGTTCCACCTGCAGCGCATGCAGGCCGTGGGCGCGTTCAGCGTGAAGAGCTACAACCAGCCGCGCCGCGAGCAGAGACAGCAGATCATCGAGGCGGCCCGCCAGCTCGGGATGACCGTCGTGCCGGAGGGCGGGGCGCTGTTCCAGCACAACATGTCGATGATCATGGACGGCCACACCGGCATCGAGCACGCGCTGCCCGTAGGGCCGATCTACGACGACGTGGTGCAATTCTGGTCGCAGACCGAGGTCGGCTACACGCCCACGCTGGTCGTGGCTTACGGCGGACTCGGCGGCGAGAACTACTGGTACCGGCACACCGACGTGTGGGACAACGAGCGCCTGCTGACGTTCGTGCCGCGGCGAAACGTAGACGCCCGCTCCCGCCGGCCGATCCACGCGCCGGACGGGGAGTGGAACCACATCACGGTCGCCCAGGGGGCGAAGAAGCTCGACGACGCAGGCGTGATCGTGAACATCGGAGCGCACGGGCAGCGCCAGGGGCTGGCGGCGCACTGGGAGATCTGGATGTTCGAGCAGGGCGGAATGACGCCGCTGCAGGCCCTCAAGACCGCCACGATCAACCCGGCGCGCTACCTGGGGATGGATGCGGATCTCGGGACGCTGGAGCCCGGCAAGCTGGCGGACGTGATCGTGATCGACGGAGATCCACTCGAGGACATTCGCGTCTCAGAGAACGTGGCCTTCACGATGGTGAACGGTCGGCTGTACGACGCGACGACCATGAACCAGGTCGGCAGCCACCCGAGTGAGCGCGGCCCCCTGTGGTGGGAGATGAGCCGGGCCTGGGAGGAGAGGGACGGGGCCGTCGTGCCGTAGCGCTAGTTCAGGCTGGAGTACCCTCGGGACGCGCAGGCTACCCGGATAGATCGCCGGCGCGGACCCTAATGCTTCCGGCGAAAGGGGGATTCGTCCGGAAGCACGCCGATTATTGCTCCGAACAGATAAACGATCTCGATCAGAATGATGAAAATGGTGACTGAGAAGGCGAATTGAATGAGCGGGTCGATACCTTCGGCGAAGCTGACGATTGAGAGGAGTGTGGTCTGCATCATGAATCCTTCCGCCTCATGGGTCGCGGATCCACGTCTTCCGTTGCCCAACCACACTCCACGATCCGCCCGCGGCGACGCGAGAAGAGACCGCCCGTCTCTTCGATCTATAGAAGTCGGCGCCAGGCGCCGACTCGCCCCGTGATATTGACCGGTGAGGTCGGAGTGCGAACTTAGGCGCTCGCACACCCTAATTAATAGACTAGGCGCGGATCAGCTACTGTCAAGGTCCACTCATCTCAACGGCGATTGGTAACCGCCGCTCACGGAGTCGCGCTCCCACCTTCTTCGACGTATTCTCGCACCTCCGAGGCTCGCTCCGCGGCACTCTGCTGCTCGAGGCATATGGTTTGGGAGGCCGCCGATTTCGGTCGCCCCCCACTGTGGATTCAAGACAGGCCCTACGCCACTCTTTGCCGGACGTCCGGCGGGAAGACCCGTATGCGTTCGAATCAGCGTCCCGGATCGCGAGGAGGAGGGCGTGTAGGTCGGTGTTCGGTTCCATGCCGCAGCGTAGATGTGCGGATCAACGGGGCGTCATCGGGTCGCACGGCGTTGGGCGGGACATCGAGTGCGCAACTGCCACAGTTGACACAGGCGAAGTTTCTATGCTTGGTGGAGTCGTCCCGCTTTGGCGACGCTGATGCCCTCCCACTCGGCAAGCTTGCGTCCTCCCCTCACGGAGGTCCGAACGATGGACAGGTGCCTTGCTTCCTTCCGTGCATTCCTCTGTAGCGCGCTGCTCATCGGCTTGATCTTCACATGGGGATGTGACGCCGTCGATGCCGGCTCTCCTGTGTTGCAGGCCGACGTACCGCTCCACCTCGAGGACCAGCTGGAGTTTGCTGTAATCGAAGGCTCAGAGGTGCCCGACGACGTTCCGCAGCCCGTGGCGTGGGACTTCGACGAGTCACAACCCGAGTGGAAGGTCCTGGAGCCGTGGGAGCCCGAAATGACGCGTCCCCAACTGTCGCAGACGGAGGACGCGCTTCGGATTGCGCTGGGCGATGCGGATGTGACCGACGACAACGACTTCGCGTTCGGCTTCATCTACCTGGATCTACCCGACTGGGCGCGCGACGACTGGGCGCATGTCCAAGTGCGCGCCCGGTCCGAGGCCGACGTCGATTGGATGGGCATGCGCGTCAGTTTCAACCTGCGAGACAAGGCCGAAGTAGGGGAGGAAGGTGAGAACGAAAACCCCATCGAGTTCCGCGGCGAGAACGCCCCGGTCATTCGCGACGGCACCGTCCAAACCTACACCTTGCGGGCGGACTGGTCCGGAGGTCAGTGGGAAGGGCCATGGAAGCAGCTCATCCTGGGATTCGCGGCCGAGAAAGAGGCCAGCATCGAGATCCTGTCGGTGACGGTAGTCCCCAAGGAAGCGACGTACGCCGGGGAGCCCGCCGGCGTTCACAGCGAAGTGCGAAATCGGGTGTACAGCCAGGCTCTGTATACACATGCGCCGGCGCGAGTCGAGTATCGGGTCCGGGTTCCGGAGGCCGGCCGTCTGGACCTGGGGCTTGGGGTCCTACGCGAGGATGCGCCGGTGACGTTCCAGATCACCGCGAGTCCTGCCGGCGCCGAGTCGGAGCCGGTGTTCAAAGAGACGTACGACGACAAGGAGAACTGGGGTCAACGGTCCGTCGATCTCTCGCACCTGGCGGGACAGACCGTGGTTCTGACCCTGGAGACAGAGTCTCCCAGGCCCGGCACGGTCGCGTTCTGGGCGGCGCCGACTCTGACCGGAGCGGCGGCCCCGGACAAGCCCAACGTCATCTTCTACGTGATCGACGGCGGCGCGGCCGACTTCATGAGCGTCTACGGCTACAACCGTCGTACCACCCCGTATCTGGAGCAACTGGCTGCCGAGGGCGCCCTGTTCGAGTGGGCGTACAGCAACTCCACGTGGACGAAGCCGTCCACCGCTTCCTTCATGACCTCGCTCCAGAACAGCGTGATGGGCGGCCAGAAGAACTGGACCGACCCGGTGCCCGAGCAGATCACGACCATGGCCGAGCACATGCACGAGGCCGGTCACCAGACGGCGGTGTTCGTGGCCAACCCCAACGCCGGCACACTCAGCAACCTCCAGCGCGGCGTCGATGTGATGAAGGAGAGCTGGGAGGAGTTCACCTATTTCGGCCGCGAGAACCACAAGCAATCCTCCAGAGTCATGCACGAGCGGTTCTTCAAGTGGCGGGAAGCGTATCCGGGCGGACCGTACTGGGTGCATTTCCAGACGACCGACGTGCACAGGCCGCAGGGCCTGCCCGCCGGCGTGCCCTTCACCGGGTTGTTCGTCGGCTCGGAGCAGCGGCGGACGTGGCTCGCGCAGCGCGATAGCCTGGAAGAGGCCGAGGGGAATCGGGGATTCTGGGGAGAGGCTTGGGAGGAGACGGGCATCGATCGAGCCGCGTACTTCTCGGTATGGCAGGCTCTGTACGACGAATCGATGGCGTTCAACGACTACCAGATCGGCAGGCTCGTGGAGCGCCTCAAGGCGGAAGGCGAATGGGAGAACACGCTGCTCATCATCGCGGGCGATCACAGCGTTAGCTCGGCAGGCAGCGACCAGGGCATCGCCATGCAGGACTCGGTGCCGCCACGCTGGAATCGCCCCATTCTTCGGTCTACCATCAGCCGCGTCCCCCTCATATTCATCTGGCCCGGCCGCATCGAGGGTGGACAGCGATTCGACCAGCCGGTCTCGATGCTCGACGTTCTGCCGACAATCCTCGACCTCGTGGACTTGCCACCGGCCGAGGTCGCGATGGGTCAGTCGCTCGCCCCACTCCTTCTGGGAGAGGGTGGCTGGGAGCCACGGCCGGTGATTCTGGACGAGTTCCGGGTCGACCAGGAGACAGGCGAGCTCCGGGGCCTGCTTGAGGTGATCGACGGTCGCTGGGGGGCGTCTCTGGAGATCAACCCGCGGCCGCCGGATGAGGACGAGGATGAGGAGGACGCTCTGTGGAGACGTCCTGTACCGCTGCTGCTCTTCGATCAGTGGGACGACCCGTTCTCCCTGCACAGCCTGCACGAGGAGCGGCCGGACCTGGTGGAGAAGTACACTGCGTTCCTCGAGGCCCAGTGGGAGGCGCACCAGGCGCTCGCCCAGCGCTTCACTCCGGGCGGCGAAGTGCAGCTTACGCCTCAGCAGCTCGAGACGCTTCGGTCGCTGGGGTACATCCAGTAGATGGTGGGATCGTGAGCATGAAACGCTATGCGGTGCTGCTCGCGATTCTGCCGTACATGATCGGGTGTGAGGCCGGCGCCGAGGGCACGCTGACGGCTGACGGAGCCGTGCTCCATCTCGAGGAGCACCTGGCTGGCGCGGTCGTTTCCGGTTCGGAGGTTCCCGTCGACGTCGTCCGGTCGGTGGATTGGAACGACGACGATCTTGTCGAGGGCTGGGCGGCGACCGGAAGCGAAGGGCGGTTCGACTGGCTGGCCGAGGAGCCAGGACTCGTCAGCGCCGGCGACGGGGCTCTGCAACTGACCGCGGACGCGAGACATCGCAATGCCCGCGGAGGCTATTCCGTCCTCGTCACGACCCCGGCGGACGGCTGGGTTGCCTCCGAATGGTCGCACATCGTCGTGCGGGCCCGCACGGCCGACCGTGTGTGGGTGGATGTGGTGGTTGGAACCGATGAAGAGGCCTTCATCAACGGTACCCAGATCATCCGCGACGGCCAGGTGCACACCTATCGCCTCGACGTTCCACGGGGCTCGGCTCGCGTCGGCTCCCTCGACTGGATCGGGGTCGGGTTCTTCGCGGATGCGCCCGGATCCCTGGAGATTCTGTCTGTCTCCGCCGTCTCGAAACGGGGTGTCTACGCGGATGAGGGCCGGGTTGGAGTGTTGCCGGAATGGCGCGAGTTCCACCGCCGCCCCGCCCTGTTCGCTCATGCTCGGGGTCGGCTCGAATTCCGCGTTCGCGTGCCGAGCGGCGGGCGTCTGGCCGCAGCTTTGGCCGTCCCGTTCCCCGATCCGCCGATCACGTTTCGGGTACTGGCGATTGATGCCGGACAGGAAACGCTGGTCGCCGAGGAAACGGTCTCCGACCCCGCTGCCTGGATTTCGCTCACCGCGGATCTATCCCGCTGGGCAGGACGCGAGGTGTCGCTGGTCCTCGAGACCGACGCCGGAGCGGAGGGTGGCATCGGTCTGTGGGGCACTCCGACCGTCAGTGGAGAGGCGGCCGGAGATAGACCCAATGTGATCCTGTACGTGATTGATGGGGGAGGGGCGGATTTCATGAGTCTGTACGGATACTCCCGGCGCACGACCTCCAACCTGGAGCGCCTGGCAGGCGAGGGGGTCGTGTTTGAGTATGCCCACAGCAACAGCGCCTGGACGCGGTCCTCGACACCAACGTTCCTTACGTCGCTTCACCACAGTGTCGTCGGGGCCTCGAACTGGGACTCGATCCCGACGGCAGCGGTCACGATGGCCGAGCACTTCCGCCGCAGCGGTTACCAGACCGCGTTGCTCACGACGAATTTCTGGGCTGGCAACGTGAGCAGCGGAGGGCGCGGTCTCGACGTACTGCGTGAGCAGGAGGTCGACGAGAACCGGGCTTCCTCGGCGGAGTTGCACCGCAACTTCTCGGACTGGCGGGAAGCCTTCCCAGGAGATCCGTACTTCGTCCACTTCCAGACCACGGACGTTCACGAACCCTTCCAGTCGGTGGCCCCATTCCGGGGCCTGTATGTGACTCCCGAACGTCACGCCAGGTTCGAGGCATGGTGGAAGGATCTTTGGGAAGTGTTCAACCTGTGGGAGATAATGTTGGAGACAGGCGACGTCTCGGGGGCCTATCACGCCAGCCTGGACTCCATCGGGGTCGATCCGAAGACGTTCTTCTCGACACAGAGGGACCTGTACGACGAGACGATGGCCCAACAGGACCACCAGATCGGCCGCTTGGTCCAACGCCTCAAGATGAGCGGGGAGTGGGACAACACGGTCCTTATCGTGACCGCGGATCACGGGCACCCCGCCGGCAGCTACTCACGCTTCGGTCGGGAGTTGATCGATCCGCCTCCGGAGAGATGGGAGGGAGCCTTTCTCGATTCCTACCGCACGCGGGTGCCGCTGCTGATCGTGGCGCCCGGTCGTCTGGAGGGTGGCCGTCGGGTCCTGGAGAGAGTGTCCCTGATCGATCTCCTTCCGACGGTCCTCGAGCTCGTCGGTCTGCCTCCACCCGAGATCATGCAGGGGCAGTCGCTCGTGCCGCTCATGACCGGGACGGAGGGTTGGGAGCCGCGGCCCGTGATCCTCGAACAGTACCAGACGGATTCACGGTCCGGCCTGGAGCGGGGACATATAGAGGTGATCGACGGCCGGTGGGGCGCCTCCCTGGAGATCTATCCCGACATTCCGGATTCGGTGGAATTTCGTCCGGACGGACCACAGCGAGCAGCGCGCTTGCATGATCCGGACGCCCCGCGGCTGCTACTTTACGATGTGCTCGAGGATCCGCTCGCCACGCGCAACGTCAACGACGAGCATCCGGACCTGGTGGCTAAGTACACGGAGTTCCTCGAGCGACAGCGCGCGGCGCACGAGTCAGTGCGACAGCTGATCGCTCCTTCCGAAGGGCAGGTCGAGCTGACGCCGGAACAGCTCGAGACGCTGCGGTCGTTGGGCTACATCCAGTGAAGCACCCTGAACGACTGCTACTGGTCATGATCGCCCTCGCCGGCTGCACCGACGTCGATGATGAGAGAGAGACGCTGAGCGTGCAGATGCCTCTCCACCTTGAAGGCCACATCGGCTCGGCACAGGTGACCGGCTCGCTCCCGCCGTCGGATCAACCTCGCATGGAATGGCGGTTCGACGAGCCGCAGCCCGGGTGGAAACCAGTCCGATCCGATGCGACTCCCTGGATGGAGGTGCGACCTAGCCGGACTGCTGATGCCCTGCGGATACAGCTCGACGAAGCAAACCGCCGGCCGGGGCGGTCGCTCCAGGGAGCGGTCTATGTGGAGCTTTCGGACTGGCGGCGCGAAGACTGGGATCACGTGCTGATCCGCGCCCGGACGACGGACGGCGTACGCGGTCTGGGGCTGTACTACAATTTGGGTGACCGAACGGTGCCCGGACGCGACGAACCGTTCCCGTTCCTCTACGCCGGTAGAAGCACTAGAGCCATGAGCGGCGGCGGCGTGCACACCTACCGGTTGGATGCCGACTGGTCGCGCGCGCGCTGGGGCGAATGGGAGGACCCGTGGCGGGAGCTCATCCTCGGTTTCTGGGCCGAAGAGCCGGCGAGCATCGAGGTCCTTTCCATCACCGTGGTATCCAAAGCGGCAGCATACGGCGGAGCCCCCACGGACGTTCAACTTCTGACGCGCCAGGGGGACGCCCGGTGGACGCTGTCCACGCACGCGCCGGGCAGTCTCGCGTATCGATTACGGATTCCCGCCGACGCCCGGCTCGATTTCGGCCTCGGTGTCGTTCGGGCGAGCGACTCCGTCAGCTTCCGGGTCACGGCTTTGGAGAATGGGCAGAAGATGGAGGCTCTGTTCGAGGAGACGTACTCCGATCCGCGGAGCTGGGCCCAGCGCTCGGTGGATCTTTCCGGGTTGGAGGGCAGGGTAGTAGACCTCACACTGGAAGTGGAGGCCGACAGAGAAGGCGCCGTTGCCCTGTGGTCCGCTCCCACCCTGAGCGGCTCCGTCCGTAGCCAGAAGCCCAACGTCGTCCTGTATTTTGTCGACGGCTTTGGTGCGGAGTACATGAGCCTGTATGGCTACAACCTGCGCACCACCCCGAACCTCGAGAGGCTCGCGTCCGAGGGCGCGCTATTCGAACGGGCATACACGACCTCGAGATGGACGACGCCCTCCACAACCTCATTCATGACCTCGCTGCACCACAGCGTCGTGGGTGGATCTCGTGCGGAACGTCAAACCCTGCCCGCCCGCGTCGTAACCATGGCACAGCACTTCCACCGGGCCGGTTATCAGACCTCCGTGTACACGGGGAATCCATCGGCCGCCCGTATGGCAGGCCTCGGGAGCGAAGTCGATTTCCTGCGTGACTGGGTCGTGTGGGATGACACCGTGACCTCCGCGCGGCTGCAGTCAGAGTTCTGGGATTGGCGGGATGCGTACCCCGGTGGGCCATTCTGGACGCACTTCCAAACCATCGACGTTTGGTTTCCTGGCGGGCTCTCGTTACAGGGGTCGTTCGAGGGTATGTACGTGAGCGCCGAGGAGCGGCAGCAGTACGTGAAGTGGCGCGACGAGCTTCGAGACCAGAACCCGGGCCACTGGTGGCGACCCGACCAGAACGCGTTTGACGAGGCCGGAATCGATCGCGTCACCTACTACGAGCTCGGCCAGAAGCTGTACGCCGAGGCGGTGGCGCAGCAGGATCACCAGATCGGTCGCTTCGTGGACCAGCTCAAGGCCACCGGCGAGTGGGAGAACACGCTGTTCATCGTGGCTTCCGATCACGGACAGCATGAGTCCGGTCTCGTGCGCCTCGATCCGTACGCACCGGAAGGACAACACACGCACCTCAGGCGCGAGCACACGGGCATCCCGCTCCTCTTCGTATGGCCCGGCCACATCCCGGGCGGGAAACGTTTCCGGGATCCGGTTTCGATGATCGACCTGCTTCCGACGGTCCTGGATTTCGCCGGGCTGCCGCCTCCAGCGGTCATGCAGGGACGGTCCCTCACACCTCTGCTCCTGGGAGAAGTGCCGGAAAGCGAGTGGGAGACGCGACCCGTCATCCTGGACGAGTTCTACGTCGATGAGGAGACGGGGGGACTCAAGGGATGGATCGAGGTGGTCGATGGGCGCTGGGGCGCCTCACTTGAGATCAATCCCCCGGTGGAGCCCGCATGGGCCCGGCGCGGCGAGTACGACGACGCCATTGGCGGACGCCCGACGCCCCTGCTGCTGTACGATCTTTGGCACGACCCGTACTGCCTTAAGCCAGTAAATGAAGAGCAACCGGGCCTGGTGGAAGAGTACACCGAGTTCCTAGAAGCCCAATTCGAGGCTCACCTGTTGCTGAAAGAGCACGTCGGTGCTGCTGCGGGCGAAGTGGAATTGACACCTGACCAGCTGGAAGCCCTTCAGTCACTGGGCTACATTCAGTGAGCGTCGCCAACCAGCGGAAACCGAGTCGAAGCCCTGTTTGCAGGTGTTCAGCAAGAGCCCGCCCGATTCCGGTACAGGTCCGGGTCCACGACCATCGCCATGGCCTCTTCGTCGAGCAAGCCTCCGAGAAACCCGTTGATGCGGGCCGCGGCGGCCTCGGGGTCCCTGATCGTCTCGCGGTGCTGGAGATCGAGCGTGGCGAAGCAGGATCGCGAGGCCAGCTCCCTGGCCGCCTTCGCAAGGTGGTCGATGTAGATCTCCTGCATCCTCGCGTCGTCGGCCCCCGCGTCCTTTCCCCGGCGCTCAAGCATCTTCGCTTGCGAGGCGAGGATTTCGTCCAGGTTCCGGTGCAAGAAGATGACGCGGTAGTTGTTGGAGTCGGGGAGGTAGCGCAGATAGTGCGAGACGATCTTTATCGCCTTCCCCCGGATCCCCGACAACCAGGCGATCTCACCACCGCGGTCGATCCTCTTCACCTGCTCGAGCTCATAGTATCCTTCGGGGTTGTCGGGGTCCGCCGCCCGCTCGAAGTCCGCGACGATCTCGACGCCGCCGGCCTCCAGCATCTGCATAATCATGGAGGTGCCGGACCGGGGAAGGCCGGATACGACGATGAGCGGAACGCCATAACGAAGCCGCCTGTACCGCTTGTGGACCAATGATGACACCCGCGTCTCCCGTCGAAACCGAACGGTGGTTCCAGCGCACGGAGAGTAGTCCTTGGGTGTGGAGTAGAACGAGGGTCTGGCTCCCGCGCAAGAATCCTCTGGCGCTCCTCGCGATCGTCGGGGCGATCCTGCTCTCCACCCCCGCGCCGGCCGCCGCCTACATCGGTCCGGGGGCGGGATTCGTATTCGTCACCTCGTTCCTCGTGCTGTTCGTCAGCAGCCTTCTGGCATTCCTTTCCCTGCTGGCCTGGCCCGTGCGGGCTGTGTGGCGCCTCGTGCGCCGCGCGGGTCGTCCGAAGCCGCGATTCAAGCGCCTGATCGTCGTGGGCTACGACGGCCAGGACCCGAAGCTCACCGACCGGTTCATGGAAGAAGGGAAGCTCCCGAACTTCGAGGCCCTGGCAGAAGAGGGCTGCTATCACCGGCTCGCGAGCACTTTTCCGTCTGTCTCGCCGGTCGCGTGGTCCTCGTTCAGCACCGGAACGCATCCGCCAAAGCACAACATCTTCGATTTCCTGGACCGGGACCGCCGCACCTACCTGCCCGTGCTCTCGTCGACCCGGATCGGCAGGCCCGGGAGGGTGCTGCGAGTCGGCAGGTGGCGAATTCCGCTCGGCAAGCCTTCCATCCGCCTGCTGAGGCGATCCAGGCCCTTCTGGACGATCCTCGGGGACCACGGGATCTGGAGCACCATCTTGCGCGTACCGATCACGTTTCCCCCGGACCGCTTCCACGGCGCCCAGCTAGCGGCCATGTGCGTGCCGGATCTGCTCGGCACGCAGGGCACGTTCACCCTTCTCTCGACACGCCCGTCCGGGGACCGGTTCAAGGAGGGAGGACGACGAGTATCGCTGAAGCCGGTGGCCGAATCGAAGAACGGGACCTACGAAGCCCGATTCGAAGGTCCCGAGAACGAGCTCGTGGAAGGCTCGCCCACACTTTCCGTTCCTGTGCGGATCGAGGTAGGACCCGAGCCGGACTACGTGAGGGTGAGGCTGGATGGTGACATGCATGAGCTGGAAGTCGGCGAGCTCAGCGACTGGATCGAGGTCCGCTTCCGCGCCGCACCTGGGATCAAGGTGCGCGGCCAGGTCCGCCTCATGTTGACGGAGGTAGGCGAGCACGTCTCGCTGTACGTGACGCCCATCCATCTCGATCCGGAAAAACCGGCGATGCCGATCTCCCATCCCGGCTATTACGCCACCTATCTGGCCAAGAAGCTCGGCCCGTTCGCCACGCTGGGCCTGGCCGAGGACACGTGGGCTCTCAACGAGGGAGTGATCGGCGACGGGGCTTTCCTCCGGATGACGTACGACATCGATCGCGAGCGGGAAGAACAGTTCTTCGTCGCCCTCGACCGACTTCGCTCCGGCGCCCTCGTGTGCGTGTTCGACGCCACCGACCGGATCCAGCACATGTTCTGGCGATACCTGGAGGAGGGCCATCCAGCCGCTCCCGCCACGAACGGTGACGGTCCGCCCGAGCACGCCGATGCGATCGAGGCCCTGTACCGGCACAACGACGCCATGCTCGGCCGAATCCGGGCGAAGCTGCAGGACGGGGATCTGCTCGTGGTGCTCTCCGACCACGGCTTCAACTCGTTCCGGCGCGGCGTCAACCTCAACGCGTGGCTGCACGCGAACGGGTACCTCGCTCTTAAGGAGGGTGGGGACGGATCGGTTGAGTGGTTCCGGGACGTCGACTGGTCGAGCACGAAGGCCTACGCGCTGGGACTCACCGGTCTGTACCTGAACCTGGAGGGCCGCGAGGCACAGGGAACGGTGGCGCGCGGCGAGCAGGAGGCAGCCCTCAAGCGCGAGCTGATCGAGAAACTCACCGGGCTCGCGGACGCGGAGCGCGGCGACATCGCCATCCGGGAGTTGTTCGACACGTCCGCCCTCTACTCCGGTCCCTATCTGGAGGCGGCGCCCGACATGCTCGTCGGCTACAACGCCGGTTACCGCATCTCGTGGGACGGCGCCACGGGCGTAGTGGACAGTCCGGTGCTCGAGGACAACGTGAAGCCGTGGAGCGGGGACCACTGTATCGACCCCCGCCTCGTGCCCGGCGTGCTGTTCTGCAACGAACCGATCGACCGGGACGATCCGGCCCTGATCGACCTGGCCCCGACGGCCCTGTGGGCCTTCGGCGTGGAGCCGCCGGCGCACATGGACGGTAAGGTCCTGTTCGAGGATGCCGGCAAGTGATGGCCTGGCAGCGGCTTGCTCTCGTGAGCTTCGTGGCAGGCGCGGCGCTCGTCCAGGCCGGGTGCGGAGACGGCCGCCCCGAGCCCTACGACACGCGCGTCATCGTCCTGGGCTTCGACGGCATGGACTGGGAGCTCGCCAGCCGCCTGATGGACGAGGGCAGGCTTCCGGCTCTCGCCGCACTCGCCGGGCGGGGGACCGCGCAACCACTGGGAACGGCTCTCCCACCCCAGAGCCCCGTGGCCTGGTCCGACTTCATCACCGGGCTCGACGCTGGCGGCCACGGTATTTTTGACTTCATCCAGCGCGATCCGGCGACGATGACTCCGTTCCTCTCGACATCTACCACGGAAGCTCCGGGTCGGACCCTGCGTTTGGGGGGCTGGCAGATTCCGCTGAGCGGGGGCGAGGTCAAGCTCCTGCGTCGCGGAACTCCGTTCTGGGAAGTGCTACAGGCCGCAGGAGTACCCACGACGATCGTCCGGATGCCCGCGGACTTTCCGCCGACGCGCACCGCCGGCCGAGAGCTCAGCGGCATGGGCACGCCAGACCTGTTGGGAGGCTACGGGACGTTCACGTTATACACGACGAATCCGGGCCGACTGCCCGACGACCTGTCGGGCGCCCACGTGGTCCCGGTCGCGTTCGAGGGCCAGGCCTTCCGGGGCCGGCTGGCCGGGCCGCCCAACCCGTTCCGTGTCGACGCCGCCGAGGTGAGCGTCGATCTCGAGGCGTATCGGGACACCGACCGCCCGGTGGCGAAGATCGTAGTGGACGGGACTGAGGTTCTCCTGAACCCGGGAGAGTGGAGCGACTGGATCCCGGTGAGCTTCCCGGCAGTGCCCGTGCTGGTCCGCCTGAAGGGGATGGTCCGCCTGTATCTGCGCCAGGTGCACCCCGAATTCGAGCTGTATGTGAGTCCGATCAATATTGACCCCCTGGATCCCGTGATGCCCATCTCCCACCCGGTGGGCTTCGCGGCCGAGCTGGCCCGGGCCACGGGTCGCTTCTACACACAGGGGATGCCGGAGGACACGAAGGCGTTCACATCCGGGGTGCTTGACGAGGAAGCCTTCCTCGCGCAGTCCGATCTCGTCACCGGGGAGCAGGTTCGGCAGTACGACCACCTGCTCGAGCGGTTCGAGGGAGGGCTGCTGTTCTACTATTTCGGTTTCCTGGATCAGGCGTCGCACGTCATGTGGCATGCGATGGATCCGGAGCACCCGGCCCACGAGGCCGAGCGGGACGGCCGCTACGCCAACGTGATCGAAGACCTGTACATCCGGGCCGATTCCATCGTCTCGGCCACGCTGGAGCGCATCGGGCCGGACGAGTTGCTGATCGTGATGTCCGACCACGGGTTCACGTCATGGCGCCGGTCCGTGAACCTCAACACCTGGCTACTGGAGAACGGCTATCTGGCGCTGCGGGACGCGGCGCTGCGTGGCCAGGGCCTGTTCCTCTCGAACGTGGACTGGGCTCGCACACAGGCCTACGCACTGGGGTTCAGCGGCATCTATATCAACCTGCGCGGGCGAGAGCGCGTCGGGATCGTTCCACGGGATCAATATCGGCTCCTGCTAGATGAGATCGCCCGCCGCCTGTCGCGGCTGGTGGACCCGGCGACGGGGGAGAAGGCCGTAGCCGAGGTGTTTATCCGTGACGATGCCTACGAAGACGCCGGTGCCCGGGAGCTGGGTCCGGACCTGGTGATCGGGTTTGCGAAGGGCATACGGGCCTCGGACCAGACGGCCGAGGGGCGTGTCAGCCGCGAAGTGTGGGACGACAACACCGCCAAATGGAGCGGCGACCACATCATGCACCCGGATGCGGTGCCCGGCATCCTGTTCTCCACGCGGCCCCTCCAGCGGCCCGTCGTATCGCTTCGGGACCTGGCCGGGGCCATCGTCGCGGAGTTCGGAATCGAGACGTTTCCGGTCCCGGCTCCAGATGCGTCGTCGGCCGATGGCGACCGGTAAACCAGGGAGGGATCATGTTCGGATCGAAGGTCAAACTCGACCGGGACCTGCTCGCCCGGGTCAGACGATACTCGGATATCGCGGGCTACAGCTCGGTGGAGGAGTTCATCACACACGCGCTCGAGAAGGAGCTCGCGCAGCTCGAGGAGGCGGACTCGGAGGACGAGATCCGAAAGCGCCTGCAGGGGCTGGGTTACATCTCGTGAGACCGGTTCGGCGGCGGAACGACCGCTCCGCGGCGAGGTTCGCATGCGCTGGCTGAACGCCGCGCTGGGCGGTCTCGTCTCGGCGGTCCTGTACCCGTTCCGCGGACTTCCGCCGATCGTCGGGCTGACATTCGTGGCCCTGCTGACCAGCATCGCGATCCTGCTCGTATTCCGTGCCGCCTCCGACCAGAAGGCGCTGCGGCGAGTCAAGAACCGCATCACCGCCGGCATCCTCGAGATCCTGCTGTTTCGCGACGACCTGCGGACGATCTTCAGGGCCCAGTGGGACATCCTGCGGCACAGCCTCACGTACATGAGGCTCTCTCTCGTCCCCATGCTCTGGGTGATCGTCCCGATCGTCCTCCTGATGATCCAGCTTCAGTTCCACTACGGCTACCTGCCGCTGGAGCCGGGCGAGGCGGCGATCGTGAGAGCCGAGCTCGCCGGCGGGGAGGCGTCGATCCAGGTCGCGGAGCTGACGCTGAGCGCGAGCGCCGGACTGGAGATCGCCACACCGCTCCTGCTCCTCCCGGTGGAGAGGGAGGCGGACTGGCGCATCGACGCGATCACAGACGGATCGCACGAGCTTCTTGTCGGGGCGGACGGTCTCGAGCTGGCGAAGAAAGTGGCCGTGGGAAGGCACGGCGGCGCGATATCGCCGCGTCGGCCTTCCTCCGGCCTTCTCGACCAGCTGTTGTATCCAGTGGAACCGCCGGTGCCCGGCAACGGGCCCGTGGCCGCGATCGAGATTGCGTACGCGTCTGCTACCGTGAGCCTCTTCGGCTGGGACACGCACTGGATGGTCGTCTTCTTCATCTTGACGATTGTATTCGCGTTCGCGCTTCAGAAGCCACTGCGCGTGACGATCTGAGGACCCTGCTACCGTAACAGGACGTGCCTTCCTTGTAATGATTCGTTACGTTATCCGACGACGGCCAGGCTCTTCCAGAGAGGCAAATAGCTGTCTTGGGGTCACTTAGACCCCAAGTTCGAGCCCGGCTCACACCTTGTATCTGCAGAGGCCATGAAGCGCTCGCTTCTTATCGTCGACGACGACCCGAGAGTCCGTACCGCGCTGGAGTCCGCCCTGGGGGACGGCGACATGACGGTACGCGTTGCCGAGGATGCGGAGTCCGCCCTGGCCTCGCTGGGCGACGGACCCGTGGGGGTCGTCCTGACCGACGTGAAGATGCCGGGCATGAGTGGGCTGGACCTGCTCAAGATGCTCAAGGAGCGGGCGCCGGACCTGGATGTGATCCTGATGACGGCCTACGGCGACCTGCCCCTGGTCGCCGAGGCGATGCGAGAGGGAGCGGCGGACTTCCTGGTTAAACCGCTCGACTTGCACCAGCTCAGGGGTGTCCTGGACCGCGTGTTCGAGGACAGGCAGGCTCGAACACGGATCAAAGCTGGCAAGGCGGATACTGACGACCGTGGAGCCGCTGACCGTCTCATCGGCCGAGATTCACAGATGGTCGAGATCTTCAAGCTGGTCGGCCAGGTCTCCGCTACCCGCACCAACGTCGTGATCCGGGGCGAGAGTGGGACGGGCAAGGAGCTCATCGCCCGCTCGATCCACGATGCTTCTCCGTGGGCTGACGAACCCTTCGTGGCCGTCAACTGCACGGCCCTTCCCGCGACCCTTCTCGAGTCCGAGCTGTTTGGGCACGTGCGCGGGTCGTTCACGGGGGCGACCTCCGACCGGAAGGGCCGGTTCGAGATCGCGGGACGCGGAACGATCTTCCTGGACGAGATCGGTGACACCCCTCCGGAGTTCCAGGCCAAGCTGCTCCGGGTGCTGCAGGAGCACGAGTACTATCCGGTTGGCGCGGAACGCCCCGAGCGCACCGAGGCGCGCGTCATCGCGGCTACGCACCGGGACCTCGAGAAGCTGGTGGCGGCGGGCCAGTTCAGGGAGGACCTGTACTATCGCCTTCGGGTGGTGGAGATTCGGGTGCCGCCGCTCCGCGAGCGCATGGGCGACGTGCCGCTGCTTGCCGACTTCCTGCTGCGGAAGGCGGCGGCGGTTACGGGCAGCCGGCCACTTCATCTCGATCCTGAGACCTCCGAGACCCTGATGTCGCACGACTGGCCCGGCAACGTGCGCGAGCTGGAGAACACGCTGACCCGTGCCGCTGTCATTGCCACGGGCGACGTCATCCGGCCCGAGCACATCGAGGTGGGAGCCATGATTGACGCCGGACCCCCGCGCCTGATCTCGCTCGAGGAAATGGAACGCGAGCACGTGGCTCAGGTGCTCGAAGCGACAGGTGGTCACAAATCCCGCACGGCGGAGGTCCTCGGCGTCTCCCGGCCCAGACTGGACCGGATGATCGAGCGTTATGGGCTAGGGCCGCTGGTTCCGGGGCGTGGCGGCGAGGACGCGGACTGACCCCGGTGGTCCGACTCTTTTCGCTTCGAATCCGTATTCTGGGCTTGGTGCTCGGGGTGGCGATCGTGCCGCTGGTCCTGATTGGGGCGGTCCTGCTGCGTGGGGCCGCGCAGTCGGGTGAGCGACTGCTCTCCGAACGACTCGAGGGCGCCGCCGACGATACCCGGGAAGCACTGATCAGGAACTGGATTCCTCTGCGCTCCCGACTGCTGGACGCGTCGGAGTGGCCGGAGGTACAGGACGTTGCCGAGAGCGGTTCCGCCGAGACACTGCAGCTGAAACTCCTCGAGCTGGACCCTCGGGTGCGTGAGGTCGAGATCCGCACCCTGCAGGAAGGCACAGTCTTCAAGTTCGACCGGTCAGCCCTCACGCCCGAGGAAGGTGGACTTCCCCCGCCCACGGGGCCGCTTCTGCGCGTAAGGTTCGACCTCTTCCGCGTTGCCGCCGAATCGGCCACCATCGAGTTCGGGCTCGAGGGTGAGCTGTTGCTTCCGCGGAATGCCCAGCCGGCGTCGGCGGCGGGGATGATCCTGACGTTTGTCGATCCGGACACACGGGCCGCATTGCTTCCGGTTCCGCTAGATGCATCGGTCCTGGGTACTGATCGGTTCACGTGGGGAGGGGAAGAGTGGCTCGCCTCGCGGCGGTCTTTTGGTGATCCGCCTCTCGAACTCGTCGTGGCAGCCCCTCTGACGCCATACGTGGCGCCTTTTCGGCGCTCGGCACGAAACGGGGCCTTTCTCCTGGCAGCCGTGGCGCTCGGGGCCCTGTTCGGGGCGATCGTGCTCACCTCCCGAATCACCCGGTCCCTTCGGACGCTGGTCGGAGGCGCAGAGGCCGTCTCGGCCGGTGACCTGTCCCACCGGATCACGTATCGAGAGGATGACGAGATCGGCCGGGTGGCGGAGGCCTTCAACAACATGACCGAAAGCCTTCAGCGCACGTTGCGGGAGCAGGCGAGCCGCGAGTCGCTCGCCGCGGTTGGGGAATTCGCGGCATCCCTGGCGCACGAGGTTCGAAATCCTCTCACGGCGGTGAAGATCGACCTGCAGAGCCTGGAGGAGAAGCTGGGCGACGATTCCTCCCTGACCGAGCCCCTCCGCCGGGCCCTCGAGGAGATCGATCGGCTCGACGCGACGGTGGGAGACGCACTGTCAATCGTGCGCCGGCGTGACGGCGACCGGGTGCTGAACGTCAGGCGGCCGATCGAGGCGGCTGCGCACTCGGCGGTGCCTGCTTTCGAGATGAGGGGCGCGAGCCTGGAGGTTAGCGGCGGAGGGTCTGAATTGAGCGTGCTCGGAGACGCATCTGGTCTGGAGCAGCTGTTCCTGAACCTGCTGCTGAACGCCGCCGAGGCCCTTCCGCGTGGTGGCAGGGCAACGATCGGAGCCGAGAGAGAGGGAGACCTGGTGTGCGTCCGTGTCGAGGACGACGGACCCGGCATACCGGAGCAGGTCCGTGATCGCATCTTTGAGCCACTGTTCTCCACCAAGGAGGCGGGAACGGGGTTGGGCCTCACGATCTCGCGCCGGATCGTGGAGGCACACCGCGGAGAGCTCGAGCTCCGCGAAGGCGTGGACGGCGGAACGTGTGTCGAGGTTCGTCTTCCGGCTGTGAACGGAGCTGTCCCGAAGGCTCCCGGCATGTAACGCCATCGGGACCGAGTTGTAACGCGGGATTGCACGCCAGCCAGACCCTCCGGTGGCGCCTATTCCCATATATGATTGTAAGACATGCTTTTACGTAATTCGGTCGGTTGAGGCACGGGACGTGAGATACGGGAACATCGACGACGGGAAGCGAACACTTCCAAGCGGTGTCTCGAAACCGGAGGCATGAAATGAAGGCGAAATGGATGACGGCTACGATCGCGGCACTGATTCTCGGGCCGTCTGCAGCGGAGACGGCAGTGGCTCAAGAAAACGCCGCAGATGCTGAGGTGACTGTGCAGCGAGTGTGGTCGGGAACGAAGCCGAGTTTCAGCGTGGCGCACCCTTCGCCCGACGGTCGGTACGTGACGAGCTCGGACACCGACTCCGGGGATCTCGGCCTCATCGACCTCGTGAGCAAGGATCGTCGTCGCATGGGCGTGAAAGACGGGGGATGGGAGGTGGGGAGCTGGGCGGAGTACTCCGTTTTCTCTCCCGACGGGGAGACCATCGCGTTCGTGTGGTTCACAGCGTCTGGAGGCCTTTCCGGCGAGGACGGCAAATACCTGGGGTACAGCATCAAGACGATTCCGGTGACCGGAGGTGAGCCCCTGGATCTCGTGCCGGCCGGGGCGTTCCACTACGCTGTGCTGGACGACTGGTCCGCGGATGGCGAGTACCTGTTGGCCAGGCTGTGGAAGCCGGAAGCGGGATTCTGTCTGTGCCGGATCAGGACGTCGGACGGTTCCATCACTGCGATTCCGGGGACCTCAGAGCTGGGCGAAGGGGTTTTCAGCCAGCGAAACGCGTTTTCTCCCGACGGCAATCACGTGGCGTTCGATACACCCGGTACTTCCGACGATCGCGACGTGTACCTCGTAGATGTGGCGACAGGAGATTCGCGCCTCGTCCTCGAGGGAATAGCCGACGACCGTCTGCTCGGCTGGCTCCCTGACGGGTCCGGACTCCTGTTCCGCAGCGACCGCGGTGCCACGAGCGGCATCTGGATGTTGCCCCTGGGGCCGGATCTTCGTGTGGGAGAGCCCAGGCTGCTGCGCTCGGACGTGTGGAGGGCTCAGCCACTGGGGTTCTCGCGCGACGCCTTCTATTACGGCGTGACCGTCGAGAGCCCGCAGGTATACGTCGGGGCGATCGATGCCCGGAACGGGGGGTACCTGGCACCGGCGGGGCCGGTCCAGGAAGCGATGGAGGGAAACAGCTTCCACGGAGAGTTCTCGCCTGACGGCCGATACGTCACGTATGCACGCATGCGGGGACCCGGCAAGCATGAGATCGTGGTGCGCGCCGTGGGCGGCGATGACGTCCGGATATTCAAGTCGGACAAGCAGCGAAGTCCGATCGGCTGGACGCCCGACAGTCGGGCCGTATTTCTGAATGCCCAGCTAGACGAGCGGGGATTCGGAGCTGTGCGTCTGGACCTCGCGACCGGAGAATCCACGGTGCTGAACATTGCCCGGAATCCTGGCCGCAGCGGGCTCGTTTCACCGGACGGAAAGGAAGTTTACACGATCTCCCGGACCGAGGCCGACGGCACCGGAATCTTCGCCTTCGGTTTGAATGACGGCTCGGAGCGTCTCATCGCCGCGATCGAGTCACCCGGGAGCCTTTCCCTCTCGCCCGATGGGCAGACCTTTGCCGTGCTCGATCGCTCCACCGCCCGGATCTACACCCTCCCGATCGCAGGTGGCGACCCCAACGTCATATTCGAAATCGAGGGTGACATCACTCAGTCGGGTCTGTCCGCAGGAACCATGGCCGGGAGACCCGAATGGACCCCCGACGGAAAGCACATTCTGTTCATCCAAGACGGTAGCATCATGCGCGTTCCGGTGAGCGGCGGCCCCGCCGAGAAGGTCGTGGATATTCCTGAAGGGAGGCGCATCCACTTCCGGCTGCACCCTGACGGCTCGCGTTTCCTGATCAACGCCGGCCTGGACAAGGGCGAGGTCTGGATGGTGAAGGGCCTGCCGGGCATGCCGGTTGGATCCGGCACGTCGGATCGCTGAGGTATCCTTCTCGGGGCGGGCCGTCGAACGGACGGTCCGCCCAATCGAGTCTGGGGGCGGACATGACCCAACTATCGATCGTGCAGTACGGGTATCTTATCGACGCCGTCGATCCCTTTCTGCACTTGCTGCTGCTGGGCGGCATCCTCCTGATCCTTCTCGAGGCCGCGGTATTCCTGGGAGACCTGCTCGGGAGTGGGGATCGTCATGGGCCGGACGATTGATAGTGTGGGGACAGAGTGACCCGGACGGCGGGTCGATGCTGACCTGCCCCCAAGAGCGCTACCACAGATCAAGTTAGTCCAACCGCAAGGCTCATGTCCGATCCGGGTCCCTGGATTACGAGCTGTGACCTTCTCTACTGCATATCCGGCCAGGGGAGGATTCAGGTCGTGGATCTTGACCCAACGCGCCCGTGTGAGTGATGCTTGAGCGTCTGTCTGAGGTGGCCGAGGGACCCCGGGGCGAAAAAAGGCCGCCAGGATCTCGAGAGGTGGAGATGGCGATCCAACGACTCTCCCGAACGAGTTCAACCGGCGTACTCCTCGGGATGCTGGGGCTCGCGTGTGCCGCGGGGGCAGACCGGGCCGACTGGAGAGACTCCACCCTCACCGTTCATCTTATGGCCGCGGACGAGTGGCTGTTCAGTCCCGCGCAGGCCGATGAGCCCATGTATCTCCTCTTTCTTCCGCTCGTCCAGCAGGGCCCGAACGGCGAGATCGTGGGCCGGTTGGCTCGGAGCTGGGAACACTCGGACGATTACCGGAAATGGACGGTTCATCTGCGCACGGACGTGCGCTGGCACGACGGCGTTCCGTTCACCTCGCACGACGTGGCTTTTACCGCCGATCTGCTCACCCACCCGGACGTCACATTGCTCGCCCCCGAGGCATTCAGCGTGACCGTTCTGGATGACAGCACGTACACGGTGGATATTCACACGCGGGACGAGCGAGGGGTCGTGACACCGACCAGAGTTCCGACGCTCACGGGCATCTACTTCCCCAGACACCTGCTGGAGGGGCTTGACGCCTCGGAGTTCTTCGAGTGGGAGTTCTGGCTCCGACCCGTGGGGAACGGTCCGTACCGCTACGTGCGCCACGTCCCGCAAACGATGGTGGAGCTGGAGGCGAACCCGGACTTCTACCTGGGCAAGCCGGAGATCGAGCGTGTCGTCCTCAGATTCGGGGGCGGCGACCAGCTGGTCGAGCTGCGGAGCGAGGCCGCCGACGTGACTCTGTACAACGAGTGGAAGGATCTTCGAACGCTCGCCGACGATTCCCGTTTCCGGTTCTACTGGACCAAGGACAACTGGGTGTTCATGGGGATCTACTGGAACGTGAGTCGCGCGCCGCTCGCCGATCCGAACGTGCGGCGCGCGCTGACGCTCGCCATCGATCGTAGACAACTCCAGCGAGACCTGAACCTCCCCGACGACACGCCGCTCATCGAGGGGGTATTCACTGAGCGGCAGTACTGGGCCGGTGAGCTTCCACCGCCAGTCCCCTTCGACCCCGAGGAGGCCGGACGGCTGCTCGACCGAGCTGGATGGCGAGTGAGAGCCGACGGGCTCCGCGAGAGGGACGGCAAAACTCTCAGCTTCACGAGCCTCGTGATGGCTGAGGATGCGATCAACCAAACTGCCGCCATCTACGTGCAGGACCAGCTACGAGATGTGGGCGTCCACATGGAGATAGTGCCTCTGGAGCCGCTTGTTCTGAGGGAGCGAGCAGACACTGGAGATTTCGACGCAATCCTGGGGGAGGTGCTCACGGCGCCCACCTGGCTGGATCGAATGTTCGGGTCGGATTCGAACCTGGGCTACGACAATCCAAGAGCGGCGGACCTGATTCGCCACGCGTCGCGCGAGCTCGACCCGGATCGGTTCGACGAGATCTACGCCGAGCTCGGGTCGATCCTCAGCGCTGACCTGCCAATGACGGCTCTGTTCCCCGACTATGAGATGCACGTCGTACACAGCCGAGTTAAAGGTCTGCGGAGCCCCTTCCGCGCCGTACCCCTGCGCCATATGGAAGAACTCTGGATAGAAGACGCGCCGTGAGTTCCCAACGCCAAACGCTTCGCGGCCGTCGCTCTAACCGGAGTGTTCTCGCGGTCTGCATCTGCTTCGTCGCGTTGACCAACGTCCAATGCGGTACGGATGTGGGCGGGAACGAGACCGAAGCGGAGGAAGCGTCGGGCACCACCTTCACCGTGCTCTACGATGCAGACGAGAGGATATTCGGTCCCTATTGGAGCGTAGATGCCTGGTTTCTGATGTTTCTGCCCCTTGCCACATGGGACGAGTCCGGCGAGGCCATCGGCCGCCTGGTTCGGAGCTGGGAGCATTCGAGAGACTATCGGACGTGGATCTTCCACCTGCGCCCGGATGTCCGCTGGCATGACGGTGTCCCCGTCACCGCCCACGACGTGAAGTGGTCAATCGAGCTTGCCGGAAACCCGGACGTCCTGTACGACGACCCGTGGCACGACGTGGACTCCATTCGTGTCCGGAACGATACGACCCTCACGATTTTCTACGGACGACCGAAGGACGCCCGGAATACCTGGATGGTGTATTGGCCACGGCATCTCCTGGAGGGACTGGACCCGGCGCAGTTTTACCAATGGAAATTCTGGATCCAACCCGTGGGAGACGGCCCCTACCGATACGTCCGCCACGTCCCGAAAACGATGGTCGAGCTGGAGGCGAACGCCGAGTTCTACGCCGGGAAGCCAGCCATCGACCGGGTGGTCATCAAGTTCGGCGGAGATAACGGCATCACGGAGCTCCTGAGCGGGAACGTAGACGCGATAGCGTGGGCAAACCCCGCCGACGTCCCGAAGCTGGCGGCAGATCCCCGCTTCCGGGTCTACCACCAGATCGGACCGGGGATCCCGTGGCTCCAGGCGCTGTTCTGGAACGTCCGCAGCCCGTTGTTCGGGGACCGGCGGGTCCGTCGGGCGCTGACCCATGCGATCGACCGCCGGGAATTGCTCGGGGTGCTGAACCTGCCGGAAGACTTGCGTCTGACGGACGTTCTTTTCACCGGCCGCCAATACCATCGGGGAGAACTTCCCCCGCCGCTCGGCTACGATCCTGAGAAGGCGAGGGCGATGCTGAGAGAGGCCGGGTGGCTCGACGGGGACGGAGACGGCGTGCTGGAGCGTGCCGGAGAGTCGTTGCGCTTCACGGCATTGGCCCCCCAGGGTGCGGCGGGCCACGCGGCAATCTACGTGCAGGCCGCCCTCCGGAAGGTCGGCGTCCACATGGAGATCCAGACACTCGACATGAACGTGCTCCGGGGTCGCGTTCAGGGTGGAGAATTCGAGGCGGTCTTCTTCCCGTACTGGAATTCCGTGGACGGCCAGATCCGGTGGCTAGCTCCGGGCCTCGACAGTGGCGACGGGACACAGCAAGAGCGCCGTTCGGCCGGGATCGGATACGACAACCCCGAGGTTGCCCGGCTCCTGGCTTCAGTCAGGGAAACCGCCGATCCCGACCAGGTGGACAGCATCTATCGAGACCTGGCTCCCCTCATCCGCCGCGACCTGCCGATCACCTTCCTGTACCCCGAGGTGACGACCTACGTGGTGCACCGGCGGGTACGGGGACTGGAAAGCCCCTTCCACGCGGATCCGATCCAGTTCATGGAACAGCTGTGGATCGAAGACGAGCCGTGATGAACATGCCGCCCGGCGAAACCCGCCGCCGCTCAATGGTTGCGTATACCTGTAGCTTCGTTTTGGCCTGTCTCGGGTGTAGCCCCAGTGAGCATCCCGCCAGCACCAGCAGCTCGACGGTGACGCTTGCCTCCTACGAGGAATGGCTGAACCCGGCGGAGGACATTCCCGCCAAGTTCCTCGCCTTTCTCCCTCTTACCGCCCTGAACGAAACAGGGGAGCTGGAGGGTCGTCTTGCCGTGCGCTGGGAGCATTCCGCCGACCGGCGTGAGTGGACGTACCATCTGCGTCCCGATGTCCGCTGGCACGACGGGGTCCCCGTCACGGCCGGAGACATCGCGTTCAGCGTCGATCTCTGGAAGCACCCGGAGGTGCTGCACTACTACACGGCTTTCGTCGAGTCCGCGACGGTTCTGGACGACTCCACGGTGATGATCCGTTACACGACCTCTGCGGACGAGTCCATCGCATCCTACCTCACCTACTACCCGAAGCACGTCCTGGAGAAGCTGGATCCGAAGGAGTTCTACCAGTGGGACTTCTGGACCCACCCGGTCGGAAACGGCCCGTACCGCTTCGCCAGTTATCTACCGCGGACGATGATGGAATTCGAGGCGAACCCGAACTTCTTCGGCGCGAAGCCCCGGATCGAGCGTGTGGTGCTCAAGTTCGTCGGGGATGCCGGACTCACGGAGCTTCTCGCCGGGACGGTTGACGCGGTTACTTGGACGGACCCCGCCGACATCCTGAAGCTGGGGGCCGACCCCCGGTTCCGCGTGTACTACGAGCCCGACTTCTACCGTGGATGGGCCATCTACTGGCAGAACGACCACCCCCTGTTCCAGGATGCTCGCGTCCGTCGCGCCCTGACGCTGGCCATCGACCGCCGTGGGCTTCTCCGGGCGCTCAACCTGCCAGACGACGTACCCATCCTCGCAGGCCCCCTGACGGAGCCGCAGCTCCGGCGGGGTGATGTGCCGGATCCGCTGCCCTACGATCCCGATGAGGCCCGGCGCATCCTTGAGGTTGTCGGTTGGCGGGATCTTGACAACGATGGAATCCGGCAAAGGGAAGGGAGGGCCTTCCGCTTCACGATCCTGGTGGCGGGCGAGGAAGGGCCGGCGGTCTTCGTCCAGGACCAGCTGCGCCGGATCGGGGTGCGAGCGGACCTGCAGCCCCTGGATCAGGCGGGCGTGCGGGAGAGACTCCGGGCGGGGGAGTTCGAGGCCATTCTCGCCCCGTACGACAACAATCCCGGTTCGCTGGGGAGGCTGGGCCTCGGAGGGGGCGCCCCTCTCGGCTATGCGAACGCGGAGGTTTTGCGCCTGGTCGCCGAAGCGGGGGCCACCATGGACCCGCACGCCCGGGACAGGATCTATGCTGAGCTCACGGCGATCCTCAGGCGCGACGCCCCCCTCACGTTCCTCTACCCGCGGGTCAACGTGGTCTTCGCACACCGTCGCCTGCAGGGGCTCAGCAGTCCCTGGAAGGCCGATCCAGCCTGGCACATGGAGGAACTGTGGATCCAGAAAGAGGAATGATGCCGGTAGCCGGGTCGAAGGCCTCGCCGCTGGCGAACGTATTACTCGTCGGCGCTTGTCTCGCCGCCGCCTGTTCTCCTGCCGCGGAGACGGGAGCACTCAGCGACCACGAGCCGGTCACCGTCACCGTCCTCGTGACAGACGGAACCGCGGAGCTCTCCATGAGCCCCAACGCCGATGGCCCGGCCAAGTTCCTGATGTTTCTTCCGTTGGTTGAATTCAATTCGGACGGCACGGTGGAGGGACGGCTGGCGAACCGCTGGGAGCCGTCGGCGGACTTCACTGAGTGGACCGTTCACCTGAACTCGGACGTGCGCTGGCACGACGGAATGCCGGTGACGTCGGGCGACATCGAGTTCACCGTGGAGCTGATGACCAACCCTAGCGTCGGCTTCTGGGGCTACTCCGGTATCGATATCGAGGTCATTGACGACTCCACGTTCATCTGGCGATCGACGCGGAGCATTCCCCTGGACGCCTACTCCACCTTCTATCCGAGGCACATCCTCGAAGAGCTGGACCCCGACGGTTTCTGGGAGTGGGAGTTCTGGGCCGCGCCCGTGGGCAACGGTCCGTACCGCTATGTGACACACGTGGATGACATGTTCACCGAACTCGAGGCGAACCCCGACTTCTTCGCCGGTCCGCCGGACATCGACCGGGTGATTCTGAAGTACGGAGCGCCTGATGGCGGAGCCATCGCAGAGCTCCTGGCGGGGAACGCCCAGGCCGTCCCGATCCACCCGATCGATGTCCCGACCCTGGAGGGCGACGACCGCTTTCAGCTCACCTACGGGAGCGAGTATTGGAGCGACTCGTGGCGCATGACCATCTTCTGGAACCACCGGCACCCGATCTTCGAAGATCCGCGGGTACGCCGTGCGGCCACCCTGGCGATCGATCGGGCCGGGCTGTTCCCGTTGCTGGGACTGCCGCCCGAGCTTCCGGTGTCCGACGTCATCCTGTCCAGGCGCCAGGTCGACGAGCTGCCCACTCCCATCCCGTATGACCCGGATCAGGCCCGCGCCTTGTTGGAGGAGGCAGGCTGGCGTGACAGCGACGGGGACGGAATCCGGGAGAAGGAAGGAGTGGAGCTTGCCTTCAACGCCATCACGGACGCTGGAGCGAGCGACCGGATCGCCGTCATCGTCCAGGACCGGCTACGCCAGGTCGGAATGCGCATGGGAATCGAGTCCCGGACCGGCATGGCGAGCATCTGGCGCGGACACCTGAAACCCGGCGACTTCGATGCGGCGGTCTTCTGGTGGGCTCCCGGTCGAGATCAGACCTTTGGTCCCGACTCGTTTCTCGGGTACCACAACGAGCACGTGATCGAGTGCCTCGAAGCGATCAACGCCACTTCCGATCCGGCAGCCATCGACTCGCTGTATCGGGAGATGTGGCCAGATTTCCAGGCCGATGTTCCCGTCACGTTCCTGCATCCCATGGTCCGTATGTGGGCCAGCGACCGGAGGCTGAAGGGGCTCAGCAGCCCGTACAGGGGCGAAGCTGTGCACTACATGGGAGAGCTCTGGTGGGAGGAGGGGTCGTAACGGCCCCGATAGACGGAGTCGCATCTGATGCCTAGCTTACGCACAGCCCACCTGATCCAGGGACTGCATGCTTAAGTACATCGCAAAGCGCCTGCTGCTGTCCGTGCCGCTGGTCCTGGCGATCGTCACGGCCACGTTCTTCATGGCACACCTGGCGCCTGGCGATCCGATGGACATGTACCTGGAGCCGCAGCGCCAGCGGCAGGTGGATCCCGAGGTCATCGAGCTCCTGCGCAAGAAGTACGGGCTGGACCAGCCGATTCACGTCCAGTATGTGACGTGGCTCAAGAACGTCGCGCAGGGTGACTTCGGGGAGTCGTTCCGGCACCGCCGCCCGGTCAAGGATATGCTGGTCGAGGCGGTGCCCTACACCCTCCAGCTCACGTTTCTGGCCATCGTCCTCGACGCGCTGTTCGGGATATCGCTGGGCATCATCTCGGCGGTGAAGCAGTACTCGAAGCTGGACAAGACGGTCACCATAGGGTCGCTCATCATCTATGCGATGCCCAGCTTCTGGCTGGCCCTCATGCTCATCATGGTCTTCTCGGTGAACCTCGGGTGGTTCCCGACCTCGCAGACCCGCTCGATGAACTACGAAGACCTGACGATGATCGGGAAGATGCTCGACCGGGCCTGGCACCTGGTCCTTCCCGTGTTCGTGATGGGGATCGCCGGGGCCGCCGGGACGGCTCGCTACATGCGGAGCCGACTGCTGGAGGTGCTGAACGAGGAGTACATCACCGCCGCGCGCGCCCGCGGCTTCCGCGAGAAGACGGTGATCATGAAGCACGCGCTGCGGAACGCCATGATCCCGATCGTGACCATTTACGGGATGAGCCTCCCGTTCCTGCTTGGCGGCGCCACGATTATCGAGACGATCTTCGCGTGGCCGGGCATGGGCCGGATGACCGTGAGCGCCGTGGGAGGACGGGACTACCCGATCATCATGGCCACGGTGATGATCGCCGCGGTCCTCACTGTGCTCGGCAACCTGCTCGCCGACATCACCTACGCCGCCGTGGACCCGAGGGTATCGTACGATGCGCCCCGACGACGCTGAGCGGCGGGTTCGAAACCGCGCCTGGCTTCCCGGCCTGGGACACATGAGCCTGGGCCGCTGGGGCCGCGGCATCCGGCTCACCCTGTTCACCCTGGCAGTCGTGCTCCTGATGGCCTGGCGTTGGGACCGATTCTTCGGCGCGTTCTCCACTCCGTTCTTCGACCGCTGGGTGGCCTCGGTCTTCCTCATCCTCCTGCTCGCGGGCGCTGTGTGGTACTCGAGGTGGGACGTGGGCCGCATCCTCAGCGACGGCGGTGATGGGAAGCCGGGCAAGAGCCCGTGGAAGGTGGCCATGCGCCGCTTCAGCGAGAACCGTCTCGCGGTGTACTCGATCTACCTGATCCTGTTCTTCTACGCGGCGGCGATCCTCGCACCGATCCTCGCGCCGTACGACCCGGCCGCCATCCCCGACGTGATGACGAACCGCTACCTGCCTCCCTCGTGGGTGCACCCGTTCGGGACGGACGAGTTCGGGCGCGACCTGTTCAGCCGGGCCCTGTACGGGGCGAGAGTGTCCCTGTCGGTGGGTTTCCTGGCGATGATCATCGCCAAGACGGTCGGGACGATCTACGGAGCGGTCTCGGCGTACTTCGGTGGCATCGTGGACGCCATCCTGATGCGGATCCTGGACGTGTGGTTCGCTTTCCCCACGTTCTACCTGATGCTCATGCTGGTGGGCGTGTTCGAGGCGAGTTTGCTGATGCTCGTGCTCATCCTCGGCTTCACGGCGTGGCCGGGCACGGCACGCTTCATCCGCGGCGAGATCCTCTCCCTCAAGAACCAGCAGTTCACGGAAGCGGCCCGCGCCATCGGGCTCCCCGCGCACCAGATCATCCTCAAGCACCTTATTCCGAGCGCCCTGTCTCCCGTGCTGGTAACCGCGGCCCTGGCTGTCGCCGGAATGATCGGTGCGGAGGCCGGCCTCTCGTTCCTGGGCCTCGGAATCCGGCCGCCCACGCCCTCGTGGGGGAACATGGTCTCCGCCGGCAGTGACAATCTCCTGAACGCGTGGTGGGTCGCGTTCTTCCCGGGCGGGCTCCTGACGCTCACGCTGATCTCGTTCAGCCTCCTGGCGGACGGGCTTCGAGATGCGCTGGATCCGAAGGCCCTCATGCAGAAATACGTCTGATGCTGCTGTCCGTGCGCGACCTCCGGAGCGCTTTCTTCCTCGACGAGGGGGAGCTGTGGGCCGTGGACGGCATCTCGTTCGATGTGGACATCGGCGAGACCGTGGGCCTGGTGGGAGAATCCGGCTGCGGGAAGACCATCGTCGCCCACTCCATCCTGGACCTCATCCCGTACCCTGGTCGTGTGGTGAGCGGACGTGTGATGTTCGACGGCCGCGACCTCATGCGGGCCTCGACGGAGGAGATGCGTAGAGTGAGAGGCGGCGGGATAGGGATCGTGTTCCAGGAAGCCGCTGCCGCCCTGAACCCGGTGTACCGGATCGGCGACCAGATCGCGGATGTGTTGCAGCTCCACCGCGGCATGAACAAGCAGCAGGCGTGGAAGGAGACGGTGCGAGTCCTGGGGGAGATGGGCATCCCGGAGCCGGAGAAACGGGCGAAGAGCTACCCGTTCGAGCTGTCGGGCGGCATGAAGCAGCGGGTCATGATCGCGATCGCCATAGCGGGCCGGCCGAAGCTCCTCATTGCCGACGAGCCCACGACGGCGCTGGATCTCACGGTGCAGGCCGAGATCACTGACCTGCTGGAGCACATCCAGGAGCAGTACCGCATGGCCATCCTGATCATCTCGCACGATCTGGAGATGGTGGCTGAGATGTCCGACCGGCTGATGGTCATGTACACGGGCCGACTGATCGAGATGGGCCACACCCGAGACCTGCTGGCCAGTCCCGAGCACCCGTACACGAAGGGGCTTCTCGCAGCGATCCCGCAGCTCGGGGCGGGGTCCGATGTGCCGCTGGAGGGGATACCGGGCGCCGTGCCCGACCTCCTGGATCTTCCCGCCGGTTGCACGTTCCACCCGCGGTGTCCCCTGGCGGACGCCGACTGCGAGGTCGAGCCGCCCCCGATCAAGACCGTCGGCTACGGGCGTGAGTGCGCGTGCTACAAGGTGAGGATGCAGACGTGAACGACGTCGCCCTCTCGGTCCGCGGCATCGAGATGCACTTCCTCATGGGGAAGGGTTGGATGGGCAGGCGCGACGTCGTCCGGGCCGTGGACGGAGTGGACTTCGACCTGCACCGGGGGGAGGTCCTGGGCCTGGTGGGGGAATCCGGCAGCGGAAAGACGACTCTTGGACGGACCGTGCTCCGTCTGATCGAGCCCACGGGTGGCACCATCCACGTCAACGGCACCGACTTCATGGCGTTGAAGGGGAAGGAGCTCCGCAAGATCCGCCGCCGCCTCCAGATCGTGTTCCAGGACCCTTATGCCTCGCTGAGTCCGCGCATGCAGATCGGTCAGATCGTGGCGGAACCGCTCAAGCTCCATCGGATCGTGCCGCCGGGACAGATCAAGCGGAGAGTTATCGAGCTGCTTGAGCGGGTGGGCATCGAGCCTTACTTCATATATCGGTACCCGCACGAGATGAGTGGCGGACAGCGGCAGCGAATCGCCATCGCCCGGTCACTGGCGCTCGAGCCGGAGCTGATCGTGGCGGATGAACCGGTTTCTGCCCTGGACGTCTCGGTGCAGGCGCAGATCCTCAACATCTTCCTCGAGCTCAAGCGCCGGGACGGCATCGCGATGCTGTTCATCTCGCACGATGTGGGGGTGGTGGAGCGGATCGCGGATCGGATCGCGGTCATGTACAGGGGCCTGGTGATGGAGGAGGCGGCCACGGATACCCTGATAGCGGAGCCTCTTCACCCGTACACCCAGGCACTGCTGTCAGCGGTTCCGACTATCCGTCCGGGCCAGAAGCGGAAGCGGATTCGGCTACACGGGGAGCAGCCGAGGGCCACAGAGGAGCTCGTCGGCTGCCCGTTCGCCTCTCGCTGCCCGATCGTGGAAGAGATCTGCCGGAAGGTCACCCCCCCCCTTGAGGCGAAGGAGCCGGGTCACTCAGTGGCCTGCCATCGTGTGGCGTCTCAAGCGGACTGATCGGATTCCGGGAAGATCTCCAATCCCAGTGCCAGAGCCGATTCCCTGATGCGGTGGTCCAAAGTCAGCACGCGGGTGGTCCCCACGAGGGATTGGGCCGCGAGCACGAAGGCGAGGTGCAGGGCGTCAAGGGTACGGATTGGCTCGGTCGGAAACGGTGCCTTGGCGCGATCTGCGATTTCCGGTTCGAGAGCCAGACACGCCCAATGGTGAGCCGTTTGCCGGAACTGCGATGCGCGACTAATGACTTCGCTCTCACTGAGTCGTCCGCGGGCTCGCGCCTGGATCAATCCACGGTCGCATTCGATGAGCGTCAGGTCTGAGGTAATCACCAGCTCGGCATCCGCGAGGGCGGCCCTGATGTCCTCCACTGGGTCCTCATCAAGTAGCCAGGCCAGAATGGCGCTCGATTCGGCGTAGAGAATCAACGCTCGCCTCGCGCCCAGTCGAGGAGTTCCTGGGCCAGGCCGTCCGGGGTGACCTTCTCGAACTTCGGATAGAGGTCCGGGTGATTGGGGGCCCCGATCGTGACCTTGCCCTTCCGGGCGGCGGCGCTGAGGAGGGGGTAGGGGTCGTCTTCGATTGGCGTTCCGGGCGGCCGTAGCTCGGCCACGATCACGCCGCGATCGGTAACGAGGACTCTCTCCCCGCTGCCAACCAGGCGGATGTACTCGCTGAGACGGTTCTTCAGTTCGCGTATTCCCACGGCTCTCATGCGATCAATGTAGCCA
>Ga0255057_10000138_pt1 | contig 40555 bp, 37 predicted proteins | sample Cases_109_6_MG_FD_189022 | JGI IMG/M metagenome (GOLD analysis project Ga0255057, IMG submission 189022) | Seawater microbial communities from Amundsen Gulf, Northwest Territories, Canada - Cases_109_6 | ecosystem: Environmental > Aquatic > Marine > Gulf | place: Canada: Northwest Territories... | reverse complement strand
ACGTGTTAATGCTTTTACGTAATGACCACGTCGAACAAGTTCTGTGCATAGGTGTCTGCCTACAAACCCTGTTCCACCTAATATGCAAATCGTTAAATTTTTCATGAGCTATTTTTGAATGCTTTTCATTAATTATGAATAAGCATTTTGGCTATTGGTAGCATAATTTCTATATGCCAAAAATTTGTCTAAGGCAAGATAACTATTGAGATGAGTGAAGTGATACTTAGGTCAAAAAATCACCGATAATAGTCTGAGAATTGCTAAAAATACTTCATTTATCGGTAAATTTAGCCATATTTGCCCCTGCTGGCCAGTAAAGGCTTGTAATCATATTAAGAATGCATAAAAATACAGTTATCTACTTTTTGACCCCCTTGAGAGCGCCATTCTGGGTGTTCGATTTCAAAAACAACGTTTTATTTTTATCAATTGGAGTTTTAGTTAAGTGAGCGAAAGTATTTTTCACATTACCGATGATAGTTTTGAAGAAGAAGTTTTAAATAGTGAGCAGCCTGTACTAGTTGAATATTGGGCAGAATGGTGTGGTCCATGTAAGATGATTGCTCCACTTCTGGATGAAATAGCCGGTGATTATGAGGGTAAGTTAAAAATTACTAAATTCAATATCGACGACAATCCAAATACACCACCAAAGTATGGTATTCGTGGGATACCAACATTAATGATTTTCAAAAATGGTAATGCCGAAGCAACTAAAGTGGGTGCGTTATCAAAGTCGCAGTTAACTGCGTTTATTGATCAAAGTATTTAAATTTAAACCTTTCACATAAATTACTAACATAAACAAAAAAATACACCGACCGTGCTAGATAATTCGTCTAGTAATTTTTCATAAATTTTTCTAAAAATTTACCAAAAAACTTACTAGATTTTTCTAATATTTAACACTTCATAAGTGTTAATAACTTGCAAGCAGTGCACTACTGCATTGCAGTAAAAAACATCCTTTACCTAATTTAACAAACAGACTTATATGCTATGAATTTAACCGAATTAAAGAAAAAATCAGCTTCTGAATTGATTGACATTGCTGCTGATATGAAGATTGATAATTTGTCACGATCGCGCAAGCAAGACATTATTTTTTCAATCCTTAAGGCACATGCCAAGAACGGCGAAGATATTCTTGGTGATGGTGTACTAGAGATACTGCAAGATGGTTTTGGATTTTTGAGATCTGCAGATTGCTCCTATCTAGCGGGCCCAGATGATATTTATGTGTCTCCCAGTCAGATTCGTAGATTTGGTTTGCGAACCGGAGACACCGTAACAGGGAAAATTCGTCCGCCAAAAGATAGCGAACGCTATTTTGCCATGCTTAAAGTGGACAAGATTAATTTCGATAAGCCAGAAAACGCCAAGCGAAAAATTTTATTTGAAAACTTAACGCCACTACATCCAGATGAGCGTCTAAAGCTTGAACGTGGTAATGGCAGTACAGAAGACATTACTGCACGTATTATTGATATCTGTGCACCCATTGGTAAAGGTCAACGTGGTTTGATTGTTTCACCTCCAAAGGCAGGTAAAACGCTAATGCTGCAAAATATTGCGCAAAGTATTATTTCCAACCAGCCTGAGTGTTTTCTTATCGTATTGTTGATTGATGAGCGTCCGGAAGAGGTCACTGAGATGACACGTATGGTACAAGGCGAAGTGGTATCTAGCACGTTTGACGAACCGGCCAGTCGGCATGTACAAGTTGCAGAAATGGTGATTGAGAAAGCTAAGCGTTTGGTGGAGCACAAAAAAGATGTTGTAATTTTGTTGGATTCTATTACCCGTCTAGCTCGTGCTTACAATACCGTGGTACCGGCATCGGGCAAAGTATTGACTGGTGGTGTTGATGCTAATGCACTACAAAGGCCCAAACGCTTTTTTGGTGCTGCCAGAAATATTGAAGAGGGTGGCAGCCTTACCATCATTGCAACTGCTCTTGTAGAAACGGGTTCTAAGATGGATGAAGTAATATACGAAGAATTTAAAGGTACCGGTAATATGGAAATTCATATGGACCGTCGTATTGCCGAAAAACGAGTCTTTCCGGCAATTAATATCAATCGTTCTGGTACACGTCGTGAAGAATTGATTACTAACAAAGAAGAATTGGCGAAAATTTGGATATTGCGTAAGTTTTTGCATCCTATGGATGAGATCGAGGCGATTGATTTTATGCTAGGGCGTATGCAAACCACAAAAACCAATAATGAGTTTTTTGATGCAATGAAAAGGTAAGTGTTATTATTTTACAGTTGTAAAATGCTAAAAACAAAAATGCTCTATTGATCGAATTTTCAATTCTTGTCTGAACTAGCATGTAATGTCCAGCACACGATGTCCAAATAATAAAGTCACCAAAAAAAGTGCGAGCTCAATAAGATTCTCATCAGGCATAATCTCATCATTATTTTTTGCCTTGACTAGCAGCTCATAAATACGTGATTCAATTTCTTGTTATTTTAATTGCACGGTAACCAATATCATTTCGGTAAAACATTTTTGACCAAGATATCTGCTTTGTTAAGTCATAAGCATGTTGTTGTGCATCAGCAATATTATTTCCAAGCGCAGTAGCACATAATACTCGTCCGCCATTGGTGACTACATTTCCATCATCCATTTTGGTGCCCGCGTGAAATACTTTTTGTGTATCTGATTCTTTAGGTAAGCCATGGATAATTTCACCTTTATCATAGTGCTCTGGGTATCCGCCGGCAGCGAGTACAACTCCTAAGGCTGCACGCGAATCCCATTTAATAGAATGTTGATCTAACTGTTGATTAACAGCAGCTAGACAAAGTTCTGCGAAATCTGATTGCATACGCATTAGGATTGGTTGTGTTTCAGGGTCGCCAAAACGGCAATTAAATTCCAACACGTAAGGTATTAAATCTTCGTTAATCATAAGTCCTGCATATAGAAAGCCAACATAAGGAGTTCCTTGTTTGGAAAATCCATTTACAACTGGAGTAATTACTTGCTCCAAGATTTTTTGGTGCATGTCCTCATCCACGATAGGAGCAGGTGAGTAAGCACCCATGCCTCCGGTGTTAGGCCCTTGATCGCCATCATCTCGTGCTTTGTGATCTTGCGAGCTTGCGAGTGGTAAAATATTTTTGCCATCCACCATGCAAATAAAACTTGCTTCTTCACCTTGGATAAATTCTTCAACGACGATGCGATGTCCCGCATTTCCAAAGCTTGAACCACTTAACATGTGTTCAGCACATTGCAATGCTTCTTGTTTCGATTGAGAAATTACAACGCCTTTTCCTGCTGCTAATCCATCGGCTTTGATAACGATTGGGAAAGATTGCGAAGAAATATAATCCTCAGCTTCTTGGTAATTAGTAAATACTGCATAGCTACCAGTTGGAATGCCGTTTTGCTGCATAAATATTTTAGCAAAAGCTTTGGAGCCTTCTAATTGTGCAGGAGCAGCAGTTGGGCCATAGATTGGCAATGATGATTGATTAAACTCATCAACAATACCGCCTACTAAGGGCGCTTCCGGGCCTACTATGGTTAGGTCAATATTTTCACGTGTAGCAAATGTTTTCAGTGCAGCTATATCTTCTGCATCAATAGCAATATTTTCTGTTTTAGCCTCAATTGCAGTTCCCGCATTTCCAGGTGCTACAAATACTTTTGAAACTTTAGGAGATTGACTGAATTTCCAAGCCAATGCATGTTCGCGGCCCCCGCCACCTATTACTAATATTTTCATTAATTAATCAGAATTTAGCTGTAGTTTATTGGTAATTTGTAAGCACATAGGCTAATGCAATAGGTAAGGTAATCATAGCGAATAGGTTACCTAGCAGCACAATAGAAGCCACTGATTTAGGTTCTTGATTAAATCTTTCTGCGAATAAAAAATTCATTACTGCAGGAGGAAGAGTGCCAAAAAGTAATAAAGAACCAGCTTGAACTGCAGTGAATTCAAATAACATTACTAATGCGAAGGCAATACTAAATCCTACAGCGGGAGTAAGTACGGCAAATAATAAACCTACTTTCCATTCTTGAAAATCAATGGACGCAATGCGCACGCCCAATGAGAACAACATTAAAGGGATAGCAATCTGACCAAGCATAGTGATGGGGAGCATGACGCTTTCTGGAATAACAATTGAGGAAGCATTAAAGGCTAAAGCGAAAACAGCCGCCCAGATAACGGGTTGTCGCAGCATAATTTTTATACCCTGGTCAGCACTTAGGATATAGGTACCTAAGCCATAGTGCATAAGATTGCCTACTAAAAATAAAACTAAGCCAGTAACTAATCCTGGCTTACCAAATGCAAGACTCATGATCGGTAAACCAACATTTCCAGCGTTATGAAACATCATTGGAGGTGCAATGGTACGAAACGTATAGTTAGTAGTTTTAGCGATTACTAGTGCAATTAACCCAGCTAACAGCACAATCATTAAGCCAGCAAGCGCGAGTGATATATGCGGGGCAAGGGAAAAGGTTTTGTCGCTTAATGCTGAAAACACCAATGCAGGAACAAACACATCTAAATTAAGGGTATTTGCAGAATTCATTTTGATGGCTGAGGTTCTGCCCAAAAGCGTGCCGAGCGCCACGATCGCAACAATTGGAAACATGATGCTGATAATCTGAGTAACAAGCGTCATGTGGTTTTAGGTTTTCTAAATTAGTTTATTAAGATTTGAGCTAGAGAATTTGTTCGAGTATGCGGCGCCTCTTTAACCAAGGAGAGAGTTACCTTGTTAGTAATGACCGACTGAACAAAATAGAGTAGCTCAAATTAATGGCGGAAATGGCGCATGTTGGTCAAAACCATAGCCATACCCAACTCATCCACTGCCTCAATTACATCCTTATCATTGATTGAACCACCTGGTTGAATGATTGAAGTAATCCCATTCTCATATGCTGCATCGATAGAATCTCGAAATGGAAAAAATGCATCTGAAGCCATAACTGATCCAGCAACTTCTAAATTTTCATCTTGGGCTTTGATGGCAGCAATACGTGCTGAGTAAACACGACTCATCTGGCCAGCACCTACGCCGATAGTTTGTTGATTACGCACGTACACGATGGCATTGGACTTAATAAATTTAACCACTTTCCATGCAAATAGAAGGTCAGTAAGTTCTTGCTCAGTCGGTTGGCGTTTAGATACTATTTTTAAATCATCATTATTGATTACGCCTAGGTCACGATCTTGTACTAATAAGCCACCCAGTACACGTTTATAATCAAATGATTCAAAAGTATCTTCACATGTTCCGCATTCAAGCACGCGCACATTCTTTTTTTCTGCTAATACTTTTTGAGTATCTTCCGAGATAGCAGGTGCAATTAATACTTCAACAAACTGACGATTAATTATGGTTTTAGCCGTATCAGCATCCAAGGGTTGATTAAAGGCAATGATGCCTCCAAAAGCAGAAGTCGGATCTGTTTGATAAGCAAGTTCATAGGCCTGCAAAATAGTATCTGCGGTGGCTACGCCACACGGGTTAGCGTGTTTAACAATTACACATGCAGGTGTTGAGAACTGTCGCACACATTCTAATGCTGCATCGGTGTCAGCAACATTGTTATAGGAAAGCTCTTTGCCTTGAATTACTTTAGAAGTTGCAACACTAGGCTCTAGTGCACCTTCTTCTATATAAAAAGCTCCTCGTTGATGAGGGTTTTCACCATAGCGCAGGACTTGTGACTGTTGAAACTGGAGGTTCAAGGTGCGGGGAAAGGTTGTATCACTACCGGGTAACTTTTTGCCTAGGTAATTTGCAATCATGCCGTCATATTGTGAGGTGTGTTCATAAGTTTTAACGGCAAGATCAAAACGTAGCTCATCATTTAAGGCACAGTCATTATTATTAAGCTTATCTAGTATCGTAACGTAGTCAGCTGGATTAACGACGACTGCCACATATTGATGGTTTTTAGCTGCCGCACGTAGCATAGCGGGTCCGCCTATATCTATATTTTCAATGGCATCTTCTAATGAGCAATCCTGTTTCGCAACAGTTGCGGCAAACGGATATAGATTGATGACGACTAAGTCTATAGGATCGATAGCATGTTGTTGCATGACATCATCGTCTTGTCCACGACGCCCTAAAATGCCGCCGTGAATTTTTGGGTGCAAAGTCTTAACTCGGCCATCCATAATTTCCGGAAAGCCTGTGTGATTGGATACTTCCGTTACAGAAATCCCGTTTTCACTGAGCAACTTGGCTGTGCCGCCAGTTGAAAGTATCTCTATGCTTAATTTGCTTAACTCACGTGCAAACTTAACAACGTCGGTCTTATCGGAAACGCTGATTAAGGCACGGCGAACAGTTTGTGGCCCTGAATTTGCCAACTAGGTATAGCCCAAAAAAGATCTAAATTAATTTGTGCTTCAGAGCTGGCCTATTAGTTTAAGCTGTAGAGCTTAAGTTTTTTGCGAAGAGTGCCGCGGTTCAGGCCTAGACATCTAGCAGCTTTGGTTTGGTTTCCGTTGCAATATTCCATCACTGTTTCAAGTAAAGGACGTTCAACTTCTTCAACAAACATTTTGTACAGCTCTTCAGGTTCGTGACTGCTTAACGAATTTAAGTAAAGGCGTAAAGAGTTCTTTACATTGTCACGCAACGGTGACTTGCGACGCTCTTGATGTAAGTTTGTTACTTGTGCAGAAGAAAATGATGCATTCATGCGGCTAACTCCGTTATGTTTGTACGCAAATAGTTAAAGAATTCTTTTAAGCATTTTTGTTGCTGTTGAGGGTAATCTGCTTTCAACAACACATCTTTAAATATCGCATAGCCTTTGTAATATTTTAAGTACCAAGTGATATGTTTTCGAGCAACACGAACACCCACCTTATTTCCATAATGCGAATACAACCCTATTATGTGAGTTGTAACTACGCTTTCGATTTTTTCCACTGAGGGTGTGGGCAGCGTCTTGTTATTATGCAACATGTAATTTACTTGTTTAAAAATCCAAGGATTACCTTGCGCCGCTCTCCCTATCATAATCGCATCTGCTTCAGTAAAAGCCAAGACCTTTTTTGCAGTTTGTAGAGAATTAATATCACCGTTTGCAATTATTGGAATTGCCACTGCATTTTTTACAGATTTTATCGTATTGTATTCAGCATTGCCGTTATACATGCATTGACGTGTACGTCCATGTATGGCTAGCGATTGGATACCTGCAGATTCAGCTATTTTAGCAATGCTTATTGCGTTTCGTTGTTGTGGGGTAACGCCTGTACGTATTTTTAGCGTTACTGGCGCATCCACCGCATTAACTACTGCTTCTAAAATGTTCGCGACATTTTTTTCATTTGCTAACAAAGCAGAACCTGCGTTACTTTTACAAACTTTTTTTGCGGGGCAACCCATATTAATATCAATAATTTGTGCGCCTCTGTCTACACAAAGTTTGGCAGCAGTTGCCATTATGAGAGGCTGCGTTCCAGAAATCTGCACAATTCTTGGTTCAGGATCTGTGGGTTTGATAATGCGTTGTGAACTTTTGTTACTTTTCCATTGCGCGATATCAGAGGTAAGCATTTCTGCAACCGTTGCTCCCGCACCTTGTTGCATACAGATTTTACGGTACACACTATCAGTAATACCGGCCATGGGGGCTAACAAAACATTACTTGAGAGTGTAAAAGGCCCAATTTTGACGGGCTTATAGCTAAATTTTTCTTTACTTGAATTCAAACTCATATGCAATCACTTTATTGCCGGGATCTAACACTTCTAAACGTGCCCCTACCGGCTGATTAGGAGGCATAAGTGTATCCGCAAGTGATTTATTAACAAGATAGTCTTTTGGGCTAAAACGGCGCAGGGCAACAATTTTTCCATGAGTGTCTAGCAAAGTGATTTCTAGTTGTGGGTATGTTTGTGGGGACACACTTTTATTTACGAAAGAAGTTGTAATCATTAACGCTTTTTTAACGTTCGGATGTGTGTAGATATTACGGTTCAGTATTTTAATAGCTGCTAAATCCCGTTGATTATCACCACCACATCCGAAGGTCTTACAAAAACTGTTCACCCAGGTGCGTGGTAGTACATCTACATTTTGCCAATAACTAATTTGACCGAGGAAAAAAATGGCTAAAGCGATTGCGCCTATGGTAAAAACTGCTATTTGAATAGGGCTATTTGTTTTGCTCAGTATGTTGCCACCAAAGTCATCACGAATTACGGTAGGAACTCTTTCCTCATCGGTTAGCGCATCATCATCGTTTTGTTGATCTAGTTCAGAAGCATCTGTATCTTCGCTGGGCCATTGATCTTCAATAAAGTTTTGATCGCTAGCTTGTTGGCAAGGCTCTTGATTGTTATCTGGCGTTACATTTGGATCGTGATCTTCTTCAAAGTAATCCCTACCATTAAAAACTGAATCACAAATACCGCATCTAACTAAACCATCTGCCATATTAAGTTGATCAGCAGTGACACGAAATACGGCACTACACTCTGGGCACTTGGTATACATTGTTAAATAAAAACTATAACTTTATAGGTTAACTTGTACGTTAATTCAGGGAAGCCTCAATTAATAACCACTTATTTTTCGAGTGAATTTTATCTAACTTAAAAGTAGGTTCATAAACTTGCTTAATTTGTTCAAACTGCTGTTCGAGTATACCGGATAAAATTATTTTGCTTGAAGGCGACATAGCTTTAGCAAAGTCTGCACTAAATTTAAGTAACGGTAGCAACAGTACATTAGCAATTAACACGTCATAGGATAGTTTAGGTGGGCCGTCTGCCAAGATCGTATGAAATAATTTCTCATCAACGTTATTATTATTGGCATTTAAACGAGTTGCTCGTATGGCTTGCGGATCATGGTCGATAGCAACTATGTGTTTTGCGCCTAAGTAATACGCCGCAATGGCAAGAATGCCGGAGCCGCAGCCAAAATCCATTACAGTTTTATCTAGCAGCGGGTAATTCGCTAGCCATTGCAAACACAATGATGTTGTAGGGTGCGTGCCGGTGCCAAATGCTAAGCCAGGATCGAGTTTAATATTTACCGCAAATGGATCGGGGTACGTCATCCAGCTAGGGCATACCCATAAGCGCTCACTAAACTGCATAGGCTGCAAGTTTTGCATCCATATTTTTTGCCAATCTTGGTCTTGTATTTGTCGCTTGCTAAGCTGTACGGGTGTAGCTAAGGCGTCCTCAATGGATATTTGCAAAGTCTGCAATTCAATATTTTCTATAAACATTGCAGTAAATGTGATCACTTGCCAAAGTGGAGTCATGCCCACTTCTTCAACGAATATAGCGTTGTCTTCAGCATCAACGATGCTAATTGATATAGCACCTAACTCATCAAATAGAATTTCAGTGGCGAGATATTGGTGCCGCTCGAGTCGTAAACTAATTTCAAACACAATGAAATGGTGTTTGTCCTGATTTGAAATTAAAGCGTTGTTATGAAGAAAGTTTAGATTCGAGATAATGGATATTATGCTTAGCATTGCAAAATGTTTCGTCTACCATAATATCCTGTAATAGCGGAATGTTTGTAGTGATCCCATCAATCACAATTTCATGTAAAGCACCGCGCATGCGAGTTAGCGCCCCTTCACGACTATGACCAAGCGATAACAATTTACCGATCATAGAATCGTAATAAGGTGGGACGGTATAGCCATTGTATAGATGTGTATCTACACGTATGCCAGGCCCCCCAGGGCAATGAAAGTGGGTGACCAATCCTGGGCAGGGTAGAAAATTATATGGGTCTTCAGCATTAATACGGCATTCAATTGCATGCCCGCGAATTTTGATGTCGTCTTGAGTAAAGGCAAGTTTTTCACCTGCTGCGATCAGTAGCTGCTGCTTGACGATATCAATACCAGTGATCATCTCAGTAACCGGGTGTTCAACCTGAACACGTGTGTTCATTTCGATAAAATAAAATTCTCCATTTGCATATAAAAATTCAAATGTACCCGCGCCTCGGTAACCAATTTGACGACATGCTTCCGTAATTTGTGAACCAATTGTTTCACGTTGTTCAGTAGTGATACCAAATGCAGGTGCTTCTTCAATCACTTTTTGGTTTCGACGTTGCATCGAGCAGTCACGCTCACACAAATGGATCGCATTACTATGCTCGTCCGCTAATACTTGAAATTCAACATGACGCGGATTTTGCAGGAATTTTTCCATAAACAAACGATCGTCATTAAACGCAGCTCCCGCTTCGTTGCGCGTTACGGAAATGGCTTCAGATAATTCACTTTCTGTGTGCACCACACGCATACCTCGTCCACCACCACCACCAGCAGCTTTCACCATCACTGGGTACCCGATATCACGAGCGATTTCTTTGGCTCGATCCATGTTATCACTAATGGGCTCAATCGTTCCCGGTACACATGGCACACTGGCCTTTTCCATCGCAGCTTTTGCTGCAATTTTGTCTCCCATCATGCGAATTGTTTCTGATTTTGGGCCAATGAAGATAAAACCGCTTGATTCAACTACCTCTGCAAATTCAGCATTTTCAGATAAGAATCCATAGCCAGGATGAATTGCAGTGGCATCGGTAACTTCGGCAGCACTGATGATGGCAGGAATGTTTAAATAGCTATCGCGCGATGAAGCAGGACCGATACAAACCGATTCGTCTGCCATGCCAACATGCATTAAATCTCGATCAGCTTCGGAATGCACCGCAACAGTTTTTATATCCATGTCGCGACATGCACGCAGTATGCGCAACGCAATTTCACCACGATTGGCTATTACAACTTTTTCAAGCATAAGGAATATTTTTTAAGTTTAGTTATTTATTCAATAATAAATAACGCTTGTCCAAATTCTACAGGCTGTGCATTATCTATTAACTTAGCTTTTACGACCCCTGCTTTATCAGCCTCAATTTGGTTAAGCATTTTCATAGCTTCGATAATACAAAGTGTTTCGCCTATTTTCACAGATTGACCCACTTCAACGAAGGAGGGTTGTCCTGGAGCAGCTGCTTCATAAAACGTTCCTACCATAGGCGAATTCACACTATGGCCACTTGGAACGCTATCTTGCACTTCTGCTGCAGGGGTATCAGCAGCAACTGTAGGAGCATATGCAATGGGAGCTGGCATTGCCTGAGGAATCATTACTTGATTGTTGAAAGCTCCGCGACTAATACGTACTGAATCTTCGCCTTCTTTAATCTCAATTTCGGCTACACCAGACTCATCTAGTAGTTCGATTAGTTTTTTAACTTTACGTATGTCCATGGTTTACTCTTTTCAATTATCTTATTTCAAAGTTTTTTGGGTTTACGTTAATTATTGGTAAGTTTGCTATGTGCAGCTTCAACAGCAAGTTCATAACCTTTGGCACCCATGCCCGAAATTACTCCAACTGCAATGTCCGATAAAAATGAATGCTGGCGAAATTCTTCACGTGCAAACACATTAGATAAGTGCAATTCGATAAAAGGAATATCTACACCAAGCAATGCATCACGTAACGCAATGCTGGTGTGGGTAAATGCGCCTGGATTAAAAATAATCATATCTACGCCATCTACTTTGGCTTGATGAATGCGGTTCACTAATTCATGTTCGGCATTACTTTGGAAGTCTTGTAGTGGGTAACCAAGTGTTTTGGCGGTATCGTGGGCATGTTGCACTACGTCAGCTAGCGTCTCATGGCCATATACCTCAGGCTCGCGTTGTCCGAGTAAATTCAGGTTAGGGCCGTTTAATAGTAAGAGTTTATGCATAATTTGTTACTAAAATGCGTCTAATTGTTGTGATCTTGCATACATCTTAGTTATTTCACGAGTGTACACGATAAAGCAACTGAATCCAGCCAAATTGTCATCAAATAGCACATTTTTAGAAATTCACCGAAGTTATCGCTATGTTTGCGATGAATTAATGGAATTTACTGAAATATTTCTTCTTTAAAGGGATAATAGCCTATTTTGCTTGTCCAAACTAAACAGCCAGCTCAATTTGTTTACCATATAAAGCCAATAACCATTTTAAAAGGAATCAGATGAAACTCATATTTAAAAAATTCCGCAGGACGCTACTTGCCTTTGCTCTGGCTATTTTAGCTAGCTGGATTTTTGCGGAAGAAATGCAAGCCTTGGCTGAGACAGATAAGCAAACAGCAACTGCAATTTTTGCTGGAGGATGTTTTTGGTGCATGGAACCACCGTTCGATAAAGTAGAAGGTGTGATTGCGACAACCTCCGGTTATACAGGCGGGCACACTGAAAACCCAACCTATAAACAAGTTTCATCTGATACCACAGGCCATTATGAGGCCATCGAAGTTACCTACGACCCATCTATAATTGATTATGTAAGTTTGTTAAGTATTTTTTGGCACAACGTTGATCCTCTTGATTCACAAGGTCAATTTTGTGACAAGGGAAACAGTTATCGTACTGCAATTTTTTACAACAATGATGAACAAAGAGAATTAGCTCAAGACTCTAAAAAAGAACTAGTAGATTCAGACTACTTTAAAGAAGATGTAGTGACCGTGATTGAGTCTGCAAAAACATTTTATCCCGCAGAAAGTTATCATCAAAATTATTACCAAAAGAATCCGGTGCGCTATAAGTACTATCGCTTTGCTTGTGGTCGAGATGCTCGGCTTGAAGAATTGTGGAAGGATTCTGCTGGTAAGGGTGGCGTACTTATTCCTTAATTAACAACTACGCTCAAGAATGCCTTGTCTGTCTCGCAAAGGGAAAAATACATTTAAGTTAGCAGTTCTACGATCTTTTACAGGCCGCCTATTATCTAAAATCGATCCTCTGTAATGATATAAGCCATTATTCTTGAATGCCGGCTCACCAGGACGACACTTAATTACCTGCGTTTAGCTAGTAAAGAGAAATGACTCGATCGTTTACGAAAGTGTATCTTGGTTGTTTGTACCAACCATAAAGAAGTGATTTGCGTGGCTCTTTGTGTACCTTGGTGTCATAAATTTTAAGCTCACCAGTTACGGGGTTCATCCAGAAATCGAGATCGTATAACTTTTTAGGTTCGCCTGCGACATGGAAATCTGTGCAGGCAAAATAAGTGCTGCTGTTGATCTTTCGCACAGGATCGTGAATTTTAAGGAATTTCAATGCGAGCATCTCTCCAGTTTTGTCATCGCGAAGATGGAAAACACCATTTTCATCTACTTGTTCTGCAACATAGTCTTCCATTGCTTGTTTAATATCTTCGACATAGTACTTGCGTGGAGATGTGTCTGAATTTAGTTGCACATCATCATTTTTAAATAAAGAGTCACCAAAGGCATTGCCCCCGAAGGCAATTAATAATCCGACAACTAATCCAGCTCTTACAGTTGCTAGGAAATATATTTTACTTGTTCTCATGTCAATTACATTCGAGGGTTAAATAATGGTGCTACTTTTTTTCAGCAGCTTCACCGGCATGCTCTTTAGCTTCAGCAGCTTCAGCAGCTTCACCGGCATGCTCTTTAGCTTCAGCAGCTTCACCGGCATGCTCTTTAGCTTCAGCAGCTTCACCGGCATGCTCTTTAGCTTCAGCAGCTTTAGCAGCTTCACCAGCATGTTCTCCAGCATATGCTACTGTCAGGCACGTAGTGATTAAAAAAGTTGCAAATAGTTTTATTAATTTCATCGTCATACTCCTGGTTATTTCATCTATATTATAATGGTTTGAATTAAAGCTCCTAGCGTAACCTGCCAGGTTCTCGTTTTTCACGTACTGTCTGTAAAGCACGTTCGGGTTCTAGATCGAGGTTGCGTTGCAGAAACGGTTCTAGCAACCAAGCGATCGGTGAAAAAGTTAAATTCCTAGCTTCAGGTAAACCTAGAGCATCTACGGCTTGTGTGGTTTCGCCCCCATTTTCAGGTTGCGAATAAGTGCCAAATATTCTATCCCAGATACTTAAAATAGTTGAGAAATTCGCATCACCGTAGCGTCGATCCACAGCGTGATGCGAAGCGTGGTAGCGTGGTGTAACAATGAGCCATGACAACCTACGTTCAATCCAATCTGGGAAATCAATATTGCTGTGATGAAATTGTGCGCACAAACTAATGAGGCCCTCAAATAGGAACCACGCCACTACAGTGGGACCCCAAAGTACAACCCAAAGTGCTTTAACTAGGGATGATACAAGTAACTCAGTCGGGTGAAACCTCAAAGCAGTGGTGACATCCATTGCAGTGTCTGAATGATGAGCTTTATGAAAGCGCCACAAAATGCGCACGCGATGATTTGCACGGTGCCAAATATAATCAAAAAAATCGAGTACTACGACAGACAATATAATTTCAGTCCAGCCGATGAAACCAAACCATCGTGATAGCCCCCAGCCTTCTTCTTCAACATACACCACCCAAAGCAAAAAAGGCACATAGGCAAGAATACGGATAACCACAGTGTTTAATGCAGCAACTCCACTATGGAAAGCAATGCGTTTTAAGCGTGAACCCTGCCAGGTACGAGCCGGGAAAAAAGTCTCTATAACAAGAAACAGTAACAGCCCGACCGCAAATACAATAAGTTTACCGGTATCTAAGTTAATATCCATATGATTACTATAGGCTAAATTCTAAGTTGCTTAGTAGTGTTAATAGTACATTCAGGAACTAAGTGTAGTACATACCATCAAGAAGAGACCTGTAAAGTTAGGGTTAGCTTACAGGCAGGTGGCCACAAATTTATTGTGGCTAAAGATTTGATTAGTTGTTTAGTGCAACCGTTCCAGATTGCTTGAAGTTTTCTATATGCGAAGAAAATTTTCCTGCATCCATGAAACCTACTACACGATAGTTGCGTAATTCATTACCGGTGTTGTCATAAAACAGGATTGCAGGTGGGCCAAATAAGCCTAGTTCTTTTAATAGCACTTTATCTTGCGCATCATTTTTTGTGACATCCGCTTGTAGTATTACAAAGTTATTCAAAGATTTTTGTACATTACCGTTACTGAAAGTGAAAGATTCCATTTCTTTACAAGAAACACACCAGTCAGCATAAAAATCTAACATCACTGGGCGGCCATCACTGACGGCTTGAGTTAATGCTGCTTGTAGTCCATCAATACCTTTTATTTGTTGAAAAGGTATTGCATGTTCTGAGTTCGAGTGTGTTTCATTGCCCGCTAATTGCTGAGTAGATGAAATACCTTGCAGAGGTTGCAATAAACTATGGCTACCTCCTGCAGCACCAATCACTAAGATGCCACCATATACAAGTAATATTAGCCCTAAACCTTTCCACAACTTAGACCAACCTGTTGCACCGTCTTTAATGACATCCAATGCTCCCAGATAAATTGCTGAAACAATTAATAACGCACCCGCAAGTAATAAAATAACCGGTGCAGGTAAAATTCTTTCTAGCATCCAGATTGCTAAACCTAGGAGTAACACACCAAATACAGCTTTCACTGAGTCCATCCAAGCACCGGCTCTAGGTAAAATCTTTCCTGCTGATGTGCCAATTGCAAGTAACGGTGCACCCATGCCCATGCTCAGAGAAAATAACGCAATACCGCCAATCCATGCATTACCTGTTTCGGCAATATATATAAGTGCGCCAATTAATGGTGCGGTAACACAAGGGCCAACAATAAGAGCAGAAAGTAAACCCATGATGCCAGCGCCTACATAAGAGCCTTGTTTCTGGCCGGAACTAATGCTGTTCAATTTAGATTGAATTCCACTTGGCATTTGTAATTCGTAAAAACCAAACATGGCTAATGAAAGCAAAACGAATATCCCTGCAAATACACTAATTACCCATGGGTTTTGAAACCAGACTTGGATGTTTTCACCGGACAATCCAACGATTACACCTGCAACCGTATAGGTAACTGCCATAGCTAATACATATACCAGTGACAACGAAAATGCTTTAGAAGTTGTGATGCCATCACCTTGACCAACAATAATACTGGATAGGATAGGGATCATTGGAAATACGCAAGGTGTAAATGCAAGTAACAAACCTAAACCAAAGAAGAAAAATACAGTAAATAAAAGTTTGCCAGATGCAAGTGTGCCAGCGATTTTGTCTTGTTCAGATTGAAATTCACTACCTGGGTTTGCGCTTGTGCCAGAACTTGAACTAGAACTACTTGTTGAGTCTGCAGCTGCAGCAGCGCTCCCAGAAGAATCTAAAGCAACACGAATGTTTTTAGTGATCGGCGGGTAACAAAGGCCTGCTTTAGCGCAGCCTTGATACTTGAATACTAAATCAACTGCATTAGTGTTTACTGCTAATTTAGTAATTGGGATTTCAGAATTAAACTCATGATCAATATTTACAATCATGCCAAAGTATTCGTCTTCTATTTCTTTGCCTTTTGGTAATGGGAGTTCACCTAAAGTTATTTGTGTATCATCAGCGGGAGAAACGTTAATTTTATCTTTGTAAAGATAATAGCCATCTTGGATTAGCCAATTTGTCTTAATAGTATTGTTATCACCCTGTTTGGCGATTACAACGAATGCAATATCTGGGTCTAAAAACTCTTCTTCCTCTTCGTCCGCAAGATTTGCAAGTGGGCTATCGGGCCAAGAAACCGTACTTAAAAAAGTAAAAAATAATAATAGTGTGATGCGCAATAAATTCATGATGTTGTGTTCGTTGTTAACCAAGTTAAATAATCTTGTGAGCCTGCAGTAATTGGAGTCGTAATAATCTCAGGAAGTTCGTATGGGTGTTGTTCTTTTATATATAACTCAAGTTCTGAGTAGCGATTATCAGTTGTTTTGATAATAGCTATATGCTCAGTTTCTTTGCAAATTTCCCCTTTCCACATATAGATGGATTGCCCAGCAGGCACAATATTTACACAGGCGGCCAGCTTTGCCTGCACCATTTCCTGAGACATCTGCTGAGCGGTGTCGATATCTGGAAAAGTGGTTAGCACTAGAATTGGTGAGTTCATGTCTAGCAGCTAATTAGGAGTAGTTTTTAAATTCATATTGGGTGTTGAAGTTTGGGGTACATGCCTTCATATTGTCAGTATAGACCCATAAAATTATGTCCTCAGCCACGGAAATTAAAAATTATATGTCCGCTGTTCGTATTCGAATTTTTCCAATTCTAATGACTTTGTTTCTGGTGATTCCGATTATCGAAATCTACCTGCTTATTCAAGTTGGCGGCTACATTGGTGTATTACCAACCATCGCACTAGTAGTATTGACCGCCGTTATTGGCGCATCCTTACTGCGAAGCCAAGGAATGCAGACGTACTTGCGTTTTAATCAATCACTTAGCGAAGGCAGGGTGCCTGCAAATGAAGTTCTAGAAGGAGTGGCATTATTAATTGGGGGGGCATTATTGCTTACACCAGGCTTTTTCACTGACCTGATTGGTTTTTTCTGCTTATTACCCATCACGCGCCAGCCCGTAGTGACTTTTATAGTAAATCGATTTAATCCAATGTCTGGGATGAGTATGGAAGGGTTTGTGTATCCTCCATCAGGCTCTTCATCCAGCCATAAACCAGGCAATGTGTATGAAGGGAAAGTAACCGATCATTCGGATGAACGATAGGCGACTTGCTGCCCAGAAGGCGAGACTCTAGAAAATGCTTGACTTTGGAAAGCTCATTCGTATCATTAGCACTCACTGAGTGTGAGTGCTAACAATTATTAGCGCTCACATAATCACCATTTAAATTTTAAAATTAACCCTTTATAGGAGGCGATCCAAATGAAGATACGTCCTTTGCATGACCGCGTGGTCGTCAAGCGTATGGAAGAGGAAAAAACGAGCCCGGGCGGCATTGTGATTCCTGATTCTGCTACTGAAAAACCAATAAAAGGCAAGGTTATTGCTGTTGGTAATGGAAAAATTACTGATAGTGGTGACGTCCTAAAACTAGATGTAAAGAAAGGTGACGAAGTCTTGTTTGGCAAGTATTCCGGCACTGAAGTGAAAGTAGATGGCGACGAGTTATTAGTGATGCGTGAAGACGACATCATGGCCGTCATTGAAAGCTAATTTTTGATTCAAAAGATTTAACGAATTTAGGAAGGAATAATCATGAGTGCAAAAGAAGTACTTTTTGGCGAAGATGCTAGACAACGCATGGCGTATGGCGTCAATGTTCTAGCTAACGCAGTAAAGGCAACACTAGGCCCTAAAGGTCGCAATGTTGTATTAGATAAATCATTCGGTTCACCGACCGTAACTAAAGATGGTGTATCTGTTGCAAAAGAAATTGAGTTAGAAGGTAAGTTTGAAAATATGGGTGCACAGATGGTGAAGGAAGTTGCTTCACAAACATCTGACATCGCTGGTGATGGAACCACTACTGCTACCGTACTTGCGCAAGCAATTGTACGTGAAGGTATGAAAGCTGTTGCAGCAGGCATGAACCCTATGGACCTTAAGCGTGGTCTAGATAAAGCAGTAATCGTAGCGGTAGAAAGTCTACATCAAATGTCTAAGCCTTGCTCAGATAGTAAAGCAATTGCTCAAGTAGGTAGTATCTCTGCAAACACTGATCCATCTATCGGCGATATCATTGCTGAATCAATGGATAAAGTTGGCAAAGAAGGCGTAATCACCGTTGAAGAAGGTAACGCATTAATCAATGAGCTTGAAGTGGTTGAAGGTATGCAGTTTGATCGGGGTTACCTATCTCCTTACTTCATTAATAATCAAGACAGCATGACTGCTGACATGGAAAATCCATACATTCTTTTACATGACAAGAAAATTTCTAACATACGTGAATTATTGCCATTGTTAGAAAGTGTTGCAAAAGCTGGTCGTCCATTACTAATCATTGCTGAAGATGTTGAAGGCGAAGCATTAGCAACTCTAGTTGTGAATACTATTCGCGGCATTGTTAAAGTTTGCGCGGTCAAGGCTCCAGGCTTTGGTGACCGTCGCAAAGCCATGTTGCAAGACGTTGCTGTATTAACAGGTGGTACCGTAATTGCAGAAGAAGTGGGCTTATCTTTAGAGAAAGCGAGTCTTGATGAATTAGGTAGTGCAAAGCGTGTGAATATTTCTAAAGAAAACACAACCGTTATAGATGGCGCTGGTAAAGCGAAAGATATTAAAGGTCGTGTTGATCAAGTCAAAGCGCAAATCGAAGAAGCAACTTCAGACTACGACAAAGAGAAACTACAAGAGCGTATGGCAAAACTTGCAGGCGGTGTTGCAGTAATCAAAGTTGGCGCAGCGACTGAAGTTGAAATGAAAGAAAAGAAAGCGCGTGTTGAAGACGCATTACACGCGACTCGTGCAGCAGTAGAAGAAGGTGTTGTTCCTGGTGGTGGTGTTGCGTTGTTACGTGCTCGTAAAGCACTTGATGACTTAAAAGGCGACAATCACGAACAAGATTTGGGTATTGGCATTGCGCGTCGTGCAATGGAAGAGCCTCTACGTCAAATTGTAAACAATGCAGGTGAAGAAGCTTCAGTGATTCTTGCAAAAGTAGACGACAGCAAAGGTAACTACGGTTACAACGCTGCAACAGGCGAATTTGGCGATATGATTAAGATGGGTATTCTTGATCCAACTAAAGTGGCTCGCACAGCATTGCAAAATGCGGCTTCAATTGCAGGCTTGATGATTACTACTCAAGCGATGGTTGCTGATGCTCCGGCGAAGGATGCGCATGATCATGCCCCAGCTATGGAAGACATGGCAGGCATGGGTGGCATGGGTGGCATGGGTGGAATGATGTAATCATTTTTGTTCATACATGTGAAAAAATTAAGGCCTCGCATTGCGAGGCCTTTTTTGTGGATGATATATGTAAAGCGGGTATTAGGCAGAAGAGTCAATTTGATGGCATCATCGACGATGCGACTCTTATTCGCACATCCTTGTGTTCATTAACTGACGAAAGCAGACATTAGAATTTATCTATCTATAGAATATAATTATGAGAGTTGACCCTGCCAGTCATTTAGTTGTGGGAGTGCGTTATGTGCCTTCGCCTAATTTTGATGACCGCCCTGCGGGCACTTCGCTTTCTTTAGTGGTTGTCCATAATATCAGTTTGCCACCGAATGAATTTGGTGGGCCGTATATTGAACAGTTGTTTACCAATCAATTAGACCCAAGCGTGCATCCTTATTTTGAGAAGATTAAAGATCAAAAACTATCTGCGCATATCTTAATTCGCCGTGATGGAACGGTTGTGCAGTTTGTGCCTTTTAATAAACGTGCTTGGCATGCAGGCAAGTCAAAATATAAAGGGCGTGAAAACTGTAATGACTTTGCGATTGGACTTGAGCTTGAAGGTGCAGATGAAACTCCTTATGAAAATGTGCAGTATTCGGTATTAGCTACATTGATTGATTCGCTTAGAGTGGCTTATCCATCGTTAAGTAAAGAAGATATTGTTGGGCATTCTGATGTTGCACCTGATAGGAAAACGGATCCAGGCCTCACATTTGAGTGGGGAAATTTGCGCGAACAGTTAGCTTAAGAAATCATTCCGGCACAATCTGCCAAGTTTTATCTATATATCCTTCGATCGGTTTGAAGTTAACTTTGTAACTCATTTTTTGGCAGGCTTTAATCCAGTAGCCAAGATATAAATATGGTAGCTGTAGTTCTTTTGTTCGCTGAATGAGTTGCAAAATCGCTAAGGTACCAAGTCCACGTTTTTCAAAAGCGGTGTCATAAAAGGTGTACACTGCCGACAGACATTGAGGAAGAACATCGTATACCGCTACACAGATTAATTTACTATCTAATCGAAATTCAAGCAACTGTGTTTCGGCCCAAGTACCTAGGATGTATTCTGCATAATCATTTACAGTAGATTGGCTCATAGGGCTGTCATCATGGCGGCTTTGAATATATTGCAAATATAAATCGAAATGTTCTTGCTTAAAATTATTTTGTACTTTACGAATGTCTAGATCTTGATTGAGCTTTAAGGTGCGCTGTTGTGAGCGACGGAGTTTGAAATCATCTATACATACTCGTGTTGGCACACAGGCATTGCAATCTGGGCAATGCGGGCGGTAAAGATGCCTACCATTTCTACGAAAGCCGTAGTCAATTAGCCAGCTATAGGTTTGGTTAGAGATTTCTTTGTTGGGATCGGCGAAGATATTAACACTATAGTGGTTAGGCAAATAACCACATGGGTGGATAGGGGTTTGATAAAAATCCATATATCGATAATTAAGCCGTTATATTTATTTTTATTATTTTACTAGAACAATAACTATAATAATCCATGTTTAAAAAATTACACGATACTTTAGAGGCGATGAGCAGGGATCAACAGCTGCATTTATTAGCTGGTGGCAGTATAGGTCTAGAGAAAGAGTGCCTACGTATAGATGAAAATGGGAAATTATCTCAAAAGCCTCATCCTGCCTCGCTGGGTTCTGCACTAACGAATCCGTTTATTACTACAGATTTTTCTGAAGCATTATTAGAGCTGGTTACGCCTCCTAAAGAAAGTGTATCAGCCGCATTAGAGTGTTTGCAAAAAGTACATCAATTTGTCTATTCACAACTGGAAAATGAGTCGCTTTGGAATGCTAGCATGCCATGTGTAGTTGCAGGCGAAGAAGGAATTCCCATTGCGCAATACGGCAGTTCTAATTTGGGAATGATGAAGACAGTTTATCGACGTGGCTTGGGCCATCGTTATGGAAAAATGATGCAATCCATCGCCGGAGTGCATTTTAACTATTCCATACAAAAGGATTTTTGGCCTTACTATCGAACACTACTCAAACAGGAAAATGTACCGTTACAAGAGTTTATTTCCGAACACTACTTTTGTTTAATTCGTAATATGCAACGCTATGGTTGGTTAGTTTTCTATTTATTTGGAGCGTCGCCCGCAATATGCAAATCTTTTTTAAGTGGCCAATCAATTAAACTTGAAAAATATGACAGTAATACGTACTACCTACCTTACGCCACCACATTACGTATGGGTGATATTGGCTACACCAATAAAAAAGAAAATGAGACAGGGGTGCAAGCCTGTTATGACAGTTTGTCTTCCTATATTAAATGTTTAACAAAAGCCATTGAAACCCCGTGTTCTGAGTATGAAAAAATTGGTATTAAGGTAGATGGTGAATATCGTCAACTGAATGCCAATATTCTGCAAATCGAAAATGAGTACTATAGTACGATTCGGCCTAAGCAACCTTTGGTTAAAAATGAAAGGCCAGTGCATGTACTTGGCCAAAGAGGTGTGCAATACATTGAACTTAGATCTTTAGATCTAAATTTATATGAGCCATTGGGTGTAAGTGATACACAACTTTATTTTCTTGAAGTATTTATGTTGTTTTGCTTATTGCAAGATAGCCCACTGATTGATAAAAATGAGCGTAAATCAATTGAAGATAACGAAAATAAGGTGGCGCATGAAGGCCGGAATCCGGCGCTAAAATTATCACACAAAAAAAAGCAACAAATTTCGCTGCAAAGCTGGGGTAGAGAATTATTAGCTGAGATGCAAGTACTGTGTGCCATTCTCGACGAACAAAAGTCTACAACTAATTATAGTGAAGCATTACAGCATCAGCTGGCTGCAATTGAAGATTCAGGCTTAACTCCATCTGCGAGAGTGCTGCAAGATATGCAGGAGAATCAAGAGTGCTTTTTTGAATTTGCTAGTCGTATATCCAATCAACATGAAAAACAACTTCTTAAAAGCACTTTGAGCGAAAATGACATGATTTTTTTCCAAAACCACGTACGACAGTCGTTAGAAAAACAAGGACAAATAGAGGCGTCCGACACACAAACGTTTGATCAGTTCTTGCATAACTACTTTACAAATACAATATCTGCACAGGAAGTCATGGTATGAACAGAGTTGGGTAACGCTACTAGATTTTATTTTTCTAAGCAGCATTGTACGTGCGGAAATTTTCAAATAAATTGATGCTAAAAAGAATCAATCACAAACTGAAGTAAAGTTCAAATGTAGTTAATGTTTGCAGTTAGATATTATAAATGATTAATTAGCTTGCAGTAATAATTATTCTTACGCGCGATGCGCAGATGGGTGTGGCGTATACCCTACTTCGTAATCATCTCTTGGCCAAAAACAATTTTTCTTTTACACGAGGATGGTGATAGCCACAGTCAATGATTTACTTTTGGCTGAGGTCTATTAGTACTTCGTTTTTTCGTGTTGAGTAAACAGAGGTTTTTTCTTCGAAAACTGCAACTGCAAATCACGCATAGGCCGTTCGCCATTGATCGCTTCTACATAAGCGTGGTATCCGTTTTTAAGGTATCGCCGTTATCGGAGATAATTTCAATTTGTATAGATTGATAATTTTGATCAAATTTGTTCGATGCCACGCAAGGAGCCTGTTAAACTAAGTGTCAACGACATCAATAATAATTCAAATTTTAGATATCACTTTTTAGCTTTGATTGTACTCACCATATCGAATTCCTTAGTAAGTATCGGTTAATAATGGTTCTTAAGTCCGTAAACGTAATGAGTATTAGATTGGGTTAATTGGCAAAGGATTAATTTTGAGGGCAGCTAAAAACACTCCGGTAATTAAAGATTTAGTACTGATTGGTGGCGGGCATAGCCATGTTGCAGTGCTGAAAAGTTTCGGTATGCGCCCTGTTCCAGGATTGCAAATTACTTTAATTACGCGTGATGTTCATACGCCTTACTCAGGGATGTTACCTGGTTATATTGCGGGGCATTACAGTTATGATGAAAGCCATATTGACCTGCGTCTTCTAGCTAGATTTGCAGGGGCTAGATTAATTCATGCGCCTGCTACATTTTTAGAACTTGAGAACAAGCAAGTCATATGTGGTGATCGTCCGACGATTAACTATGACGTGCTTTCTATTAATACCGGATCTACGCCATCGCATATAGAAGTACCAGGTTCTAAAAAGTATGCTTTGGCGGTTAAACCCATTAACCAGTTTTTACTGGGTTTGGACGCATTGAAGCAGTCTGTGCTTGAGTGCGAAGGAGATTTTAAAATTGTTGTAGTTGGTGCTGGAGCAGGCGGAGTCGAAGTTGCTTTGGCTACGCAATATCATTTACAACAGCTACTATGGGAAAACTCATTATCAACTGAGAAACTTAGGTTTGCTTTAATTGCAAGCAATGGGACTGTTCTACCGACGCATAACTTATCGGTGCAACACCGCTTTATGCGTGTTCTTTCTGAGCGAAAAATCAGTGTGCATAAAGGTAATAAAGCTAAGCGTGTAAATGAGAATACTATTGAGATGGATAATGGTGAGAGCATGCAAGCAGATACCATTATTTGGGCTACGCATGCTTCTGCACCCGCATGGTATAAAGAATCAGGTCTAGCAGTAGATGAAAGAGGATTTATTAAAATTAATGATTCCTTGCAATCGATATCACATAAAGATGTATTTGCAGCAGGTGATATTGCCACGGTAACCAATTACCCACGGCCTAAGTCGGGTGTATTTGCGGTGAGACAAGGGCTGCCACTATATAAAAATATTAGACGTGCACTGATGAATAAAGCGCTCAAAAAACATGTTCAGCAAATTAGGTTTTTAAGTTTAATTAGTACGGGTGATAAATGTGCGATTGGCTCACGAGGACCGTTTGCATTTGAAGGTTCTTGGATATGGAAGCTCAAAGACTATATTGATCGTGAATTTATGCGTAAATACAGCGAACTTCCAGAAATGGAAGTTGATAATGAGTCAATACAAAGCGAGTTAGCAACTGCCGATGCCTTAAATGAGATTTCTGCGATTGCGATGCGTTGTGGTGGATGTGGAGCAAAAGTTGGTAGTAATGTATTAAGCCGGGTAGTTAATCAGCTTACAACTGTTAAACGTGATGATGTAATTTTAGGTTTAGATGCACCGGATGATGCAGCGGTTCTTGAGGTACCACCTGGCAAAGTTCAAGTGCTGTCTGTAGATTACTTCCGCTCTTTTATTGATGATCCTTATGTATTTGGACAAATTGCAGCACATCACAGTTTGGGTGATATTTTTGCGATGGGTGCTGAAGCACAAGCCGCCATGGCGATTGCCACAGTGCCATATGGTAAAGAGCGAGTAGTTGAGCAGCAGCTACATCAAATGATGGATGGCGCTTTGCTAGTATTAAATCAACATAATGCAGCATTGATTGGTGGGCACTCTAGTGAGGGAGCTGAATTGTCCTTTGGCTTAAGTGTGACCGGTTTAATTGAAAAACAAAAACTACTTTCTAAGGGTGGAATGCAAGTCGGTGATGTAATTATTATTACTAAAGCAATCGGAACGGGCACCCTATTTGCAGCCGATATGCGCGGTAAATCTAGAGGTCGTTGGATCACGCAAGCAATAGAATCAATGACTCATTCCAATCATGATGCAGCGCAGTGCTTATACAAATATGATGTGCATGCATGTACAGACGTTACCGGTTTTGGGGTGTTGGGTCATTTAATTGAAATGGTTCGAGCCGGGCAAGTTGATATCAGTATTGATATAAATAGATTACCTGTCCTTGATGGCGCACTGGAAACCATGCAATTGGGAATATTTAGTTCTTTGCAACCTTCAAATGTTCGATTACGCCGCGCCATTAAAAACCAGGAAGTGGCAGTGAAACATGAGCTTTACCCGCTGTTGTTTGATCCGCAAACTGCAGGGGGCTTGCTTGCTACGATACCTAGTCATCATAAAGATGCTTGCATTGTCGAATTAAAGGAGCTTGGCTATCAGCATGCATGTGCAATTGGTACAGTTAAGCAATCAAGCGATGCTGTTGAAAGCATAATGATTAATGCTTAAATAATAAAAGAATATTAGTAGTGGCAAATAAAATAATTTGGTTAGCAGTATTTTTAGCCGTACTTATTTGGTCAGGAATACATCCTAAGGATCAACTCACTTGGTTTTTAGAAGTGTTGCCTGCATTAATTGGTGTCGCTATTTTGGTAATAAGCTGTAAAAGTTTTCGTTTAACCCCGCTGCTATATATATTTATACTTATTCACTCTGTTATTTTAATGGTGGGGGGTCACTACACCTATGCAGAAGTGCCATTATTTGATTATTTTAAAGAGTGGTTTGGTTTCGCACGAAATAACTACGATAAGCTAGGGCATTTAGCGCAAGGTTTTGTGCCTGCTTTGATAGCAAGAGAAATAATCATTCGCAAAAAAATCATCCTACGTCCTTTTTGGCAATTCTTTTTTATAGTTTGTTTTTGCTTGGCTCTTAGTGCTTTTTATGAGCTTATAGAGTGGTGGGTAGCTGTTGCTGTGGGAGGGGATGCCGAAGCATTTTTAGCTACACAGGGTTTTGTATGGGATACACAATCTGATATGGGGTTAGCTTTACTAGGTGCTATCATAAGCTTACTAACTCTGAGTAGATTGCATGATAAGCAATTAAATTGCCTATAGCGCAAAATTAAGAATCATTAAATAGATATAAGAAAGCCCGCTGAAAAATTATTTGTGAGGCGGGCTTTCATTGCAGGCTTATTTTTTGTATGTGGTGTTTGTATTTGCCGAGCCTTGCGTGTTGATGTTAATTTGCCTCGTTGAGTAAGGTTCTACTTGTTTCAAGGCATTGATATTAAGTTACGCCAGGTCGATATCTATACTGGTTGTTTAGCAGCCTACGGTTTCAAACAACGTATAACACCTACGCTTACAAAGTTACGCCGAGTTTTTTACACATACAATTAAAACCTCGTTATGTTTCGAATCAATTGAATTGATATAAGAGCAATTTGTGACTTTATGCTGTATTTTTTGACATATATGTATGTAATTTAATGGTGATATGTATCTGAGAGACTTGGTATTTAATATATTTATAAAAAACTATTAAATAAATTATTCAAGTTATTTATCTCATTTTTATAAGTAAATAAACCTGCTTTACTTAGACATGCATTTGTAAGTTTTAATAAATATTCAGCATCAGTTTCTACTTTTATTAGTAATTCACGTAAAGACTTTGTATCACCGTATGGGTAGTAGCCAGGGTAAGTTTTTCCAAGCAGTCCTATAGAGCCGTCAATTTTTGATGCAACTACAGGAAGTCCCGCTGCACAGCACTCTGAAATCACATTTGCACCGCCTTCCATTCTTGAGCTCAATACCATTAGATTAGCGTTTGCGTATAGTTGATTAATTTTCCAATGAGGTACTTCGCCGTGCCATTTGTAACGTACATTTGCTTGCATTTCTTTTTCTACGCGTTCAGACCAAACTGAGGTGTGTGCTTTGCCAAAATGCAATACTCTGATGCGCGAATCATCAGGTAGTTTTCGAGCGGCGTATGCTGTTCGCATCGGATCTTTTTCTTCTCTTAAATGGCCGATCACACATATATCAAAGTAGCGTTTATTTCTTTTAGCTTTACGTTTAATGAACTCCGCAGACTGGTAAATTACATGGACTTTTTTATGCGCAGATTTTGGTATCGCTAAATAAGCTAAATCATGCAGAGTTATTAAAGCATCTGCTTGTTTGATCGAGCGTAATGTAGGTTTAGGATGGGTGTTAATAAACTTATATAAGTCTGTTCCTGTGAGTGCCACTATAAGTGGCTTTTGCGGAAATTGCTTCTTGAAATAATTAATTGAGTCCGCACTTCGCCATGCATGTAGGGCAATCATTACGTCATTTTTTTTACTTATTTGAGTAATATCATCACAGCTGGCTTTCACTGTTACCTTATGTCCTAGCTCGGTCAATATAGTTTTCCAGCGTGTGGCGGTAACGCGATTCCCAGTGCGCGAATTTGGTAAGGCAGGAGTGATAAGGATGATTTTCATGCGTGTAAATATCATACTGCTATTGTATGGTTAGTGAATATTTTTAATAATTTCTCTCTATAGTGAATTATCAAGACACCACCATTGATAGTATTTCTAAGGCACTGCTTGATGTCCGTAGTAGAACCTTAGCATTGGTTGAGGGTCTTACTAGAGAAGAATTGATGGGCAAGATTCTACCCACTGTAAACCCACTGAAATGGGAAATTGCGCATGCCGCATATTTTCATGAGATATGGGTGCTGCGCCACCTTGGGGGTCAAATAGTGGTTAATGAAAAAGCGGATGAGTTGTTTGATTCGATAAACATCCAACACGAAGATCGCTGGGATTTACCCTTACCTAGCTTAGAAAATACTTTTGAGTATATGAGTAGGGTCTTGCAACATGAGCTTGAGCTGCTTAGAAATATAGAGTTAGATAATCACGCTAAGTATTTTTATTTGTTAGCACTTTTTCATGAAGATATGCATAACGAAGCATTTTTATACACACGTCAAACCTTGTCTTATCCAAAGCCAAATTTTATTGACCGTGTAAAACTTCATCGTTTGAAAATTAGTGCAGCAGAAAATAAGAATGAAGATATTAGCATTCCTGGCGGATCTTTTATGCTAGGCGCTGAACGTAATGACGACTTCGTTTTTGATAATGAGAAGTGGGAGAATGAAGTTAACGTTGCGCCGTTTAAAATTGCTAAGTATGCGGTTAGTAATGAACAGTATCTAGAATTTGTAGAAGCCGGTGGCTATGAAAAAGAACAATATTGGAGTGAAGAGGCATGGCAGTGGTGTAAAAAAGAAAATCTACAGCATCCCGTATATTGGAAAAAAGATACTAATGCAAAATGGCTTGTAAGGATTTTTGATAAATGGATATCATTAGTACCAAGGCATGCGGTCATTCATGTGAGTTGGTATGAAGCACAAGCTTTTTGTAAATGGTCTAATCGACGCTTACCTACAGAGGCAGAATGGGAATTCTCTGCTGCTTGTGATCCAGGTGTAATAAATAATAACCAATACCAAAAGGATATTTATCCAGGTGGAAATAATATAAATCATATTCACGCTAACTTGGATTGTACTAATTTAGGCACAGTGGATGTTGCTGCTAACGCTGAAAGTGACAGTGCATTTGGTTGTCGACAAATGTTTGGTAATGTATGGGAATGGACTGCTTCTGCTTTTGAACCTTATCCAGGATTTTCCCCAGATTGGTATAGCGAATACTCAAGGCCTTTGTTTGGACAGACTAAAGTTTTGCGTGGTGGCGCATGGCCAACCCGTAGCCGTATGTTGCGCAATACTTTGCGCAATTACTATGGACCAAATCGAAACGATGTGTTCGCAGGATTTCGCACCTGTTCAATTAACTAAAGAAATTAAGATTTATCTATAAACGCAAAAACACATTGAAATCTTCTTATGAACTGGTGGGGTAAATTACTAGGTGGTGCTTTAGGTTACGCCTTAAGCGAATCATTACTAGGTGTAACCATTGGTGTTATTGTTGGGCATTTGTTTGACCGATCAATACAGCTGAGAAGGTCTAAACACTCCGATCGTAGCTCACGAGTACGAACGCAAGCGGCTTTTTTTGCTGCAACCTTTTCAGTGATGGGGCATATTTCAAAGGCAGATGGACATGTTTCTCCAGAAGAAATAAAGCTTGCTGAGCAAGTTATGAAGCAAATGCGGTTAAGTAAAGAGCAACGCATATCGGCCATTGGATATTTTAATCAAGGCAAACAAGAAGATTTTAATCTAGATGAAATACTGCAAAATTTTCGCCAGGAATGTAATCGAAAAACAGCATTAATACAGATGTTTGTCGAAATTCAACTACAAGCCGCATATGCGGATGGGAGCAAAAACATCCGAGAGGAACAAATCCTGCAGCATATATGTGGTTTTTTAGGGTATCCAAAAGTCTTGTTAGCGCAACTGGAGTCAATGTTGTTTGCTAGTAAGCGCAGTCGTCAGTCTTACCGTACAAATGCTTCTTATGCTTCATCTACTACTGCACTTGAAGATGCATATAAAATAATTGGAGTGAGGAATTCTGCCTCGGATGCTGAAGTAAAAAAAGCATATCGCAGGTTAATGAGTCAACATCACCCAGATAAGTTAATTTCTAAGGGTTTACCAGAGGAGATGATTGAAATTGCTACCAACAAAACTCAAGAAATCCAAAAAGCATACGATTTGATTTCAGAACATAGGAAATAAAATTACATGAACTATTTTATAAGTAAATATTTTCTTATTTTTACGATTTTGCTCAGTGCAAGTACTGTTTATGCAAATGAAGTACAAGATATAGGTAACCAAGATCTTATATGGTTTATGGGTCAAGGTGTTGCGGTGATAGATGTTCGAGCAACTTCTGAATGGCACGAGACAGGAGTGATTGAAGGTAGCCACTTAATTATGTTTTATGATAAAAAAGGCAGCTATGATTTAAATGCATGGCTTGCAGATGTTGCTAAAGTGGCAAGCAAGGATGAGCCAATTGTTTTAATCTGTCATTCTGGAAGTCGTAGTAAGCAACTAGCGAATTATCTAACAAAAATTGTTGGCTATAAAGTTGTGTACAATGCAAGACGTGGTATTGATTATTGGATAAAACAAAATAACAACGTTGTTAAATATGAGTAAGCTAAATTTTTTAAAAGTGATAAATTTATGACAAGACCCTTCAACACCTTAATGTGGATGGTAGCATTTGTTTTTATGGCAGCGATTGCCTTAACTTTTGTCTATAACCCAGTTGTCTTTGCATTTAAAGCCAACCCGTGGTTTAACGCTTTAATATTATTTGTTCTTGTAATTGGCGTTTTGCATAACTTTCAACAAGTCATTAAACTATTTAAAGAAATATCTTGGATTGATAATTTCCGAGATACAAAAAGTGAAAGGTCTGCCGATGTAATAACTCCATTGCTTGCGCCGATGGCGCGCATGTTGTCGAAAAAAGAAAGCTATCGATTGACGCTTTCGACGATGTCGATGAGATCATTATTGGATAGCATTAGTAATCGGCTAGAAGAATCACGTGACATATCTCGCTATTTAATAGGCTTGCTAATATTTTTAGGACTATTGGGTACATTTTGGGGCTTGTTGGCAACGGTAAGTTCAGTCAGCGAGGTAATTAAAAGCATGTCGGCACAAGGACAAGACAGCTTATTGTTATTTGAAAACTTAAAATCAGGTTTACAACTGCCCTTGTCAGGTATGGGAATTGCGTTTAGTTCTTCTTTATTTGGTTTAGCAGGCTCATTAGTGCTGGGCTTTCTTGATCTTCAAGCTGGACACGCGCAAGGGAGGTTTTTTAATGAACTAGAAGAGTGGCTTTCGGAAATTACGCATTTATCATCGGGTACATTATCTGGAGATGGGGAAACTCCAATGCCGGCATATGTCCAAGCACTATTAGAACAAACAGCTGATGGGATCAATAGTTTACAGAGAGAGCTTAGCAGACAAAATAACGACCGTTCGCGGTTAGATGCACATTTGCTCAATTTGGCTCAGCAGTTAGCGGGCCTTAATGAATATATGCAGCGTGATCAACAACCTTTCTCTGAAGAATTAAGAAAAGAGCTGCGTATTTTTACAAAAACAATTGCTGCATCATTATCAAATCAACAGCAGTCTAACTAATTATGCTATATGCGCATTCAACCCGTCGCTCGGTGAATATATGGCCAGGGTTTGTTGATGCCTTGGCTGCATTATTGATGGTGATAATATTTTTATTGCTAATATTTTCAGTTGGACAATTCTATTTGTCTGATGCATTAAGCGGTAAGGAAAAAACATTAATTAAATTGGATAGACAGGTCGCAGAACTTGCTGAATTACTTTCACTCGAAAAATCAACCTCTGCAGAGTTTGAAGACAAGTTAGGTATTCTGACATCACAGTTAGAAACTAAGGATAAGAGCATTAATCTTTTACAATCAGATGTAGATTTGCTAATAGAAATACGCGAACAGTTAGAAGAAGATGTAGCCAATTTTGCGAGCAAATTGCAAGAAGGAGACGAATCATTACGAGCAGAGAAAGTGGTTTCTGCAAAATCTCTTGCACAGATAGAGCTATTGAATCACCAGGTAAAAGCCTTGCGAGTGCAGCTTGGCACAGTGTCTAAAGCTTTGGGTTTAGATATAGATACAGAATCAGAAAGCGTAGAAAACCTTGCTGAACGATTAAATATTGCCTTAGCTGAAAAAGCCCAAGAACTAGCCCGTTATCGTTCTGATTTTTTTGGACGCTTGCGTGAAGTATTGGGAGAGAATCCAAATATTCAAATAGTTGGTGATCGTTTTGTTTTGCAATCAGAATTATTATTTGAAAGTGGATCCGCCGAATTGGGCGAAAAAGGCAAGTCTCAAGTAAAAAAACTTTCGCAAACTCTTAATAAGGTAGCTACGAATATACCGAGTGATATTGAGTGGATTGTTCGAATTGATGGGCATACTGACCGAAGGCCAATTAATACAGAGAAATATCCATCAAACTGGGAGTTATCTACAGCACGAGCATTAGCAATTGTGAGATATATGACTACCCAAGCTGTTCCAGCAAAACGACTTGCGGCAACAGGGTTTGGAGAATTTCACCCACTTGATACGAGTAAAACAGTAGAAGCTTATGCTAAAAATAGAAGAATTGAAATTAAACTTACCTCTAGGTAATTCTTCACAATAAGCATATCTGAAAATTACCAAGTAATATTTTCAAAGAGCGCATAGCTTTTATCGCCGGTAGCGCCGGGCCCATGACAGGTACTGAATGCTTGAAGCTACTTGCGAATGAAAAACAAATTAACATGCTATTGCAATTACGCTGAAATGTTTTGGATAACCAGAGGTAATTGATCGAGTAGTAGTGTCTCTATCATCACCTCTGACAGCCTATATTACCGGCTCGCAAGTGGTCAGTGACGATGTTATGAATCTTTTTGGTTCAGCTTTATTTAAGTTGGGTGTCGATCAAAAAAAGTAAATTTATAATATGGAACTAATATAACAATTCAGAAAGACCGTTAAGCCTTAAAAAAGCAGCATTTATCAGTTAGTTGCTTTGTTAAAGATACAATTTCTTAATGTGCATTGTACAATTATTTATACAAATAGTTTTTGGGGAAAATAATAATGCAATTAAAAATTTACTTACTGAGCGCATTATTTTTATCTATATTATTTCTTTCACCTTTGCAAGCAGATAATAAGTTTTATCTTGGGGCTAGCATTGGCGAAAACTACATTGAGCAAGATAATGTTTTTTTAGGCGAGGACTTTGATGATTCTGATACTGGCTATAAAGTTTTTGGTGGCTATCAATTTCATCGAAATTTTGCGGTTGAAGCTAACTACACAGAATTTGGTGATACCGAAGATACCATATTCGGTTTTGATACTGAGGTGGAGTTCGAAACATATGGCATAAGCTTAGTAGGTATTGCTCCGATAACCGGGCGATTCGATTTGTTTGGTAAATTAGGTGCTGCTTATTGGGATGCAAAAGTTAAAGTTTTAGGACTGTCCGACAGTGAAAATGGTACCGATTTATCATATGGCTTAGGAGCCAGATTTAACTTCAATGAGAAAGTCTCGGTCAGAGGTGAGTATGAAGTTGTTGATGCAAATGAAAGTGATCTACTAGATAGATCAGATTTTCTGTCTATGGGTATCGAGTTTAACTTTCAGTTATAAAAAATATTTCTCCGATTAAAAAGCCTGCCCATTCTAAAAGCATGGTGTGGGCTTTTTTGTGACTATGTAATATATTTGGGGCAATATAAAACGATCATTTTATCAAACCTGGGTTATATTCAGTTTCAAACATTACCCAAACCGCTAAAAAGAATGCAGCAATCACGGGACCTATCACAAAACCGGATAAGCCAAATAGTCCTAGGCCACCTAAAGTGCTAAGTAATATTAAATAGTCAGGCATTTTAGTGTCTCTGCCGACTAAAATGGGACGCAATACATTGTCAATCATGCTGATAATGAGTGCACCTACCGAAAATAAAATAAGTGCTTTTACCCAATGACCATTGGCAATAAAAATTAATGCTGCAGGTCCCCATACTAATGCGGAACCCACGGCGGGTAGTATTGATACACCGATCATGACGACTCCCCAGAATACAGCGGATTCTATTCCTAGTAATGCAAACATGATTCCGCCTATAGTGCCTTGGACAATTCCTACGACTAGAGTGCCTTTTATGGTGGCGCGAGTGACCTCAGCAAATTTTGATAATAGATGACGCTCAGCTTCGTCTCCGATAGGCAATACACGTATCAATAGCTCTACAATTTTATGGCCATCTCTTAAAAAGAAAAATAACAGGTATAACATCAATATGAAAAGGACTGAGAAAGTCAAAGCGTTTTGACCGATGTTAAGTAAGTTCGTGGCCACCCATTGACTTGAGTATAAAGCGGTATTTGAAAAGCCTTCTTTTAGTTTTTCAAGGTCTATTCCTACTTTGCTTAAAGAATCACTAACTATTGGCAGACTTTTTTCTATCCACGCCAGCGGTTTAGAAAAGTCATACACACCATCACGAATATCGCTATATAAATCTGTTCCTTCGTTGACTACTGCAATTGAGATTGTGGTAGCAGGTACAACTACGGTGAATAAGATTAATAATAAAGTTATAAATGCACTAAGTGAATGCCTGTCTTTGGATTTTTTCAAAATATATTTATGCAATGGAGAAAATAGCACTGCAAAAGTAACAGCCCACAGTATTGGTTCGAAAAAAGGCAAGAGTAAAAAAACAAACGCTAGGCTTGCAGCGATTAAAAGGGTAAAAAAGAAAATGTGTTTAATCAAAACAAATATACTTATATTGCTTCATTTGTTTTTTGTCTGGAATTTTCCAGATTGTTTCCGAGTTGTAACAGGCTGGGCAATAAAATTAGCGTAAATACCGTACTGACAAACATTCCACCAACAATGACACCGGCTAAACCTTTATACAGCTCTGTCCCTGCACCAGGAATAATTAATAATGGCAACATTCCAAAAATACTGGTTAAGGTGCTCATAAGTATAGGTCGTAATCTTACACGTACTGATTCTCGGACTGCGTCTTGACGTGTTTTACCTTCACGTTCAGCAATACGTGCTTGATGGACCAGCAAGATAGCATTGTTTACCACTAATCCCAATAAAATAATGAAACCTAGCATGGTTAGTAAATCTGCAGGTAGAGCAAGAAAACGTAACATCAGTACGCCGCCTACAGTTGCTAATGGCAAAGCTAAAATTACAAGGAGACTATCAATAAAAGAGCGAAATAGGGCGCTGATTAATAAATACAAAATAACAATTGCTAAAATAAAACTACCAACAAAATTTTTAATAGCAGTTTTTAATTTGTCAGCAGAGCCACTAAGGCGAATTTCGCCATCTTCAGGAAGTTGTTGTTCCATTAATGGAATTATTTCTTTTTGTATTTTTGTTAATGCAACCTCTAATGGCATGCCTTCTGGCGGGCGTAATGAGAGTGTAACGGTGCGACGTCGATCTAGGCGGCGAATGCGATTGGGCCCGGCTGTACGTTTAATGTCAACTAATTCACTCACAGGTAATACGCCACTAGCTGGGGTATATAATGGAATAGCAGCGAGTTCTTCCGGAGTATGCCAAGGTTGTACGCGGGCGATGATGTCGAGTTTTTCTTCACCATTAAAGTATTCCCCTACTAACAATCCTTGTCCTAGTAAGCGGGTAACATTTGCCATGGTGGCGCGATCCCATCCTGCTTCCATTAAGCGATCTTCTTTTGGATTTAATTGCAATTCTGGTTCGGCTAATTGTAAACCTGGGCGTGGTCGCGCGCGCGCGCCATTAAATACTTCTGGTATTTTAGCAAAACCAATTTGAGCGGCACGCAGTAAGCTATCAATGTCGTTGCCTTGGATGTTGATATCAACTGCTGTGCGTCCTCCGACCCCACTAAATAAGGAGGCTTTTTGTACAATCGCAAAAGTATCTGGAAATCCCGAAATTGCATTTTGCACAACTTTTAAAGTTTGGTCGACTTGTTCTTTATTGGGGTTGGCTGCACGTGCACCTAAAAAGATGCGGCCAGCACTGGCGACAAAGAAGTATTGCTTAATTTTGGGTTCTTTAGTGCCATCAATATAGGGTTGCATGCGTTCAGCAATCACATCACCCATTTCTTTTTTAATATGATCTATGTTTACACCAGGAGGCGGGATCACAATGCCAAAAACTAAATTCCGATTGCCAGTAGGTAAGTAATCCGTTTTTGGGAAAGCAATATAAGTCGTTATTGCCGAAATACCAATCAAGCCAAAAATCCATAACGCACGTAGAGGCGGTGTTTTAGTTGCATTCATGATAAATGCAGTGGCGTGATCCCACCATGAGGCGTGCAAGTCTTCTAGCTCTATATCTGCAGTGAATTTATACATTGCAGTGGGAATCACAATGCAAGCAACTATTAGTGAAGTTGCAATAGAGGCTGAAATCGCTACTGCTAGATCAGAAAATAATTGTCCACTTTGGTCTTTTAAATAGATAATAGGTAAAAAAATTGCAACGGTGGTTAAGGTTGATGCCAACAAGGCTGGCCATACTTGTTGAGTTCCCTTTAAGGCTGCTTGCATGGCCGACATGCCTCGCTCACGCATGCGCACAATATTTTCTAGCACAATTATTGCAGCATCCATTACCATACCAACTGCAAATGCCATACCAGCTAGTGAAATTACATTCATGGTACGACCGGCAGCGTTCATCACCATAAAAGTTACGAACAAGCATAGTGGAATGGTGAGGGTAACGATTAAAGTGGCGCGTAGTTTTCTTAAAAACCACCATAGGATGGCCACTGCTAGTAATACACCTAGACCAAGATTATTACGTAACAGTTCAATCGCGCTATCAATGTAAACGGTCTCATCGTAGACCTGTTCAATAGTTAAGTTTGCACGCTTAAAAGGACCTTCTCTTATTTCTGTAACGGCCGTGCGTAGGTCGCTCATAGTTTCAAGCACGTTAACGCCGGTTTCACGATAAGCGTTCACCGCGATTGATGCCCCACCTTTGGTGACCACAAAATTATTGCGATCAATTGTGCGCACTTCAATTTTGGCAATGTCACGAAGGGTTATGGCTTTTCCGTCACGCCACTCTAGGGTGAGTTCGCCTAATTGTTGTGGTGTAAGTGCGCCGGTATAGCGTAATGTATAACGACGTTTACCTACATTAGCGCTCCCTCCGGAAACATCCTCATTGCTGCCTGCAAGTCTTACGGCGTTTGGTAAATTCACACCTAGCCCTGCCGCTTTATAAGGATCTACAGTAATGCGCACCTGATATTCTTCTCCGCCACGTACTTCTGAAAGGGCCACGCCTTGCACCCGTTCAAAACGTGTTTGCACCACTTCTTCTACAAAGTCTCTGTAGGTTTCAATTGGCCGGGTGTTGCCCTCGTTAGTTTTAATAATGAACCATGCAATCGGTCGTCCTCTTCCACCCGCAAGGCTTAGCACGGGTTCATCGGTATCTTCTGGGTAACTAGACACGCGGTTAAGACGGTTAAGCACTTCAATAAGGGCACGATTTAAATCAAAGTCGACTTCGAAAGTAATGGTGATTTTGCCTCTGCCTCTACTCGCTTCTGAAAGCAACTCTTTCATACCCGATAAACCGCGCAACTGTTTTTCTTGCGGTTCAATTATTTCAGATTCGACTTCCTCAGGTGCTGCTGCTCGCCAATTTGTAGTAATGACAATTTCAGGTTGTTCAACTTCAGGGGTTAGTTGAATAGGAAGTTGTCCAAGGGTGATGGCACCAAAAATGCTTACCAATAGGCAAGCAACTAAAGTTGCAACTGGATTATCAAGCGCAGGTCGGAGAAAAGTCACAAGAGTAATTAGTTTATGAGCCCGCTTGTAGCGGTTTTACAGTAACTGTCATGCCGGGGCGAAGATTTTCACCACCACGCGTGACGACTAAATCATCTGCTTGAATTCCACCAATTACCTCAATACGTTTTAAATCAGCTATACCCGTATCGACTTGAATACGCTCAGCGACAGAACCTTCATTAACACGAAATACGTATATCCCTTCTCTGCGTAATACCAGTGCATCGCGAGGTACTAGAATAGCCTCACGTTCATGCTCAGTTGGAATAGCTACACGTAATAATTTGCCTGCAACCAGTGATGCATCATCCGTCGTAATACGTAGTTCATATAAGCGTGAGATATCACCACCAATCGGTACGAGTGCCCGAACTTTGCCGATGCCGCTGTTTGAGCCATTTAGATAATCAAGAGACTTCCCGATCGTAATAAAGCGCAAACTACTAGCTGGTATGTGAGTTTGAATTTCAAGATTACTCGCACTTACCAAGCGCACCACTGTAGTCCCGTTATTAGCCCATTCTCCAGTTTGAAGTAGTCGTTCAGATACCACACCATCAAATGGTGCGACGATACTGGTGCGACGTAAGCGTTCCTCGGCTTGCGCAAGTCGGGCTCTTGCAGAAGCCATGTTGCTACGTGTAACTGCTTGATCCGAAATTGCTTGGTCTAGTTGACTACGTGCCACATTATTTTGTTCAAGTAATTCATTAAAACGTTTTACTTCTTTAGAGTGTAAATCAAACTTAGCTTTTTCGCTTTGAATGATAGATTGTTCTTCAATGACTTGTTGTTTAATGAATATGTCATCGAGTTTTACAATCGGATCACCTGCTTTCATTTGATCACCGACTTCAGCAACCCAGGTGATACGCCCGGCAAGCTCTGCAGATAAATTAGCATCGTCACGACTGATAACTGTGGCGCTATATAAAGCGGTGGGTGCAATATTCTGCTGTATGGCTTTTTCAGCGACTACATTTGCTGGAGGCGGGCCTTTTTGTTGCTGGCCAGTTTTCCCTTCGGGTTTTTCGGCAAACGTTGTTGATAGGCACAGTGATGCAAATAAGATAAATAGTAAACGTGTCATAAGCACGATTGTATACGAAGACATACTCTTATTTCAGAGTATGTTGCGTTTAAATGCGTTAAGAAATGTAAGGGAAATTAGCACTGAACTAATTCAGTGCGCCACCACAACTACTACCTTGCCCCGCTGTACAACCGTAGCAATGGTCAGCAACCGTAATTTCATTTTGTTCGAGATTAATATTCATAATCTCAGATAAGTGTGTGCGAATTTGGTCATTGTGTGACAATGACATACCCAGCATCTGGTTAAAATCACAGTCATATACATATCCCTGCCAATCCACACTGAGCATAGTGCGGCACATGACGGATTGTATATTTTCAGCACTATAAGCATCACGCAATAATTGCATATACTCTTCGAATTTGCCTTTGCTGACTAACATGCTGCCAAATCTTTTTATTGGCATATTGGTAATGGTAAATAAATGATCAAAGCTGATATCATATTTTTCTGCCAGAAATTTTGTATAGTCTTTTTGTAAAGATTCTTGCGAGGGCGGCAACTGTGGACCTTGTGGGTTGGACACTAAGGTAAGCTTTAAATTTTTATCACCTTTACCATAACCTAGGCTATTAAGTAATTGCAGGCCTCTAATGCTTTTACCAAATACACCTTTACCACGCTGCTTGTCGACATTTTCTTCTAAATAGCAGGGAAGAGAGGCAACTACTTCTACTTTATGTTGGGCTAAGAATTCTACTAGGTCTTCTTGATGGGGTTCTTCAAGAATGGTTAGGTTACAACGATCGATAACATGGCGTGATTTACTATGTGCTATTTTTACCAGTTCTCTGAATTGTGAATGCAGTTCGGGTGCGCCACCAGTAAGATCCAATATACCGATATCTTGAGCTTGCATGTAGTCGACCACTACATCAATATTTTCTGCTGACATCATCTCTTTGCGATTGGGTCCAGCATCTACATGACAATGAGTGCAGCTTTGGTTGCATTGGTAGCCTAAATTAACTTGCAGCGTTTCTACTTTACTGCGAGTGATGTTTGGAAAATCCGTTTTTTCTAGCAGGTGAATGGTTTCGTGCATTGTAGTTCTTTAGAAATTGTATTTATGTACGCATGTAGGCATGAAATTTTTCGATCCATCTCAATAAGCGTTCTGGAGTATGGGTGCGTTTCCATTCGCCAGCAGCATATTTATTTGCTTCAGCAAGTGTTGGATAAATATGAATAGTGCCGAGTATCTTATTTAATCCAAGATTATGTTTCATCGCAAAAACGTATTCACTAATTAAATCTCCAGCATGATCGCCCACTATGGTAACACCTAAGATTTTATCTTTTCCAGGCTTGGTAAGCACTTTAACCACACCGTGAGCTTCTCCGTCTGCAATTGCGCGATCTAAATCTGCAATATTAAATCGGGTAACTTCATATTCAATATTTTTATCTTTTGCCTGTTGTTCATTGAGTCCCACATGAGCGACTTCAGGTTCAGTGAAAGTGCACCACGGAATTACAGAATAGTCGACACGAAACTTTTTAAATGAACCAAATAAGGAATTTACACTTGTGTACCACGCTTGATGTGCCGCAGTGTGCGTAAGCTGATAGGGTCCTGTTACATCACCACATGCGTAAATATTTGGATAGCTGGTTTGTAAAAATTCATTAACCTCCAACGTTCCATTTTTACGCTGTTCAATGTTTAAACAATCATTCCAAACATCACTGCCGCTGGCTTTGCGTCCCACTGCTACCAATAAAACATCGAATGGA
>Ga0255057_10000137_pt1 | contig 40668 bp, 34 predicted proteins | sample Cases_109_6_MG_FD_189022 | JGI IMG/M metagenome (GOLD analysis project Ga0255057, IMG submission 189022) | Seawater microbial communities from Amundsen Gulf, Northwest Territories, Canada - Cases_109_6 | ecosystem: Environmental > Aquatic > Marine > Gulf | place: Canada: Northwest Territories... | reverse complement strand
GCGACCGGATAGAAGCGCTGGAGGAGGCCATGCGGGTCCTCGACCGTGAGCAGATGCGAAGGGCGCTGTCGGACCTCGCGAGAGATTCTGATACGCTGGATGAGCGGCTCTACCGGGCCCTGGGGCTGATGGAGCGAGTGGCGCTTGAGCAGTCCTTGAAGGGAGCCGTAGAGAATGTCCGTGAGCTGGCAGAACGCCAGGAGCGTGCGGCCCAGAGCATAGGGTCTGACGACGAATGGGCGTCAGTGGAGCGTGACCTGGCTCGCGAAGTGGACGACCTGGCTCGCGAAGTGGAGAGCCTTTCAGATAGGCTCGAGACGCAGCAAGCCGGAGAGTCAGCCGAGAAGAGTCGGAGGGCGGCGTCGGACATGCGATCCGCGGGAAACGACATACGGTCCGCCGTCCAGGAGTTCGAAAGAAAGCTTGGACGCGAGGCCGTTTCACGGCGCAGATCTGCCCAGACTGCTACTGCTGCCGCCGAGCAGCTGAAGCGGGCAGAGGAGGAGCTCACGGCAGCATCGGAGGCGCTGTCGAATGACTGGCGAGAGGAGGCACTGGAGGCGGTCGACCTGGCCGCGACCGAGGCGCTTGACCTGGCGAAGGAGCAGCAGCGGATCGTCGAACAGCTACGCGACGGGACTCCGCTGGAAGGCCTGTCCCGCAGTCAGGCCGCGCTCAGGGAGGGCCTCGACAATCTGTCCCAAGCTCTCGCGGACGCAGGTAGGAAGACAGCCCTGCTCGATCGACGCTCCGGCACAGCCGCGGCCGAGGGCGGTGAGGAGATGGATGCCCTCGGGCAGAGCCTGGCGGGAGGGGCGGTGCGCCGGGCGGAGGCGATTCGTGAGGGGGAGGCTGTCGTCCAGGCGTTGGCCGATCTTGCAGGCTCTCTCGTGGCGAGTCGGCATGCGATGGCTGAAGCCAACTCCGCGACCGGCATGGAGGAGGCTCTCGAGAGGCTGGCGCTCATGGGACAGCGCCAGGCCGGCATCAATGCTGATGCTGGAGAGCTCTTCCTGCTCAGTCGTGGAGGACAGCAGCTCGATGATCGCCTCGGCGAGCTGGCGGGCCGGCAGGAGGAGATTGGCAGGGGCCTGGCGGAACTGGCCGTGGAGCGTGCCGCCGGCGAGCTGGGGGGGCGGCCAGGCGACCTGGCCGCCGAGGCCGAACAGATCGCCCGCCGGTTGGCGCACGGAGCGCTGGACCGGGAGACCCTGGCACGCCAGGAACGGCTGTTCCGACGGCTGCTCGATGCGGGGCGGTCTCTGGAACAGGATGATGAGGATTCGAGAAAAAGGGAATCGACCACGGCACGGGTGGGGGTCATCCTCATTCCGGAGGATGCCACGGGCGTCGAGGCCGGCCCGCGGTTTCCGTATCCGGATGAGAGCCGGATGCATGAGCTGACATCTGTGCAGCGTCGTCTCGTGTACGACTACTTCGACCGCCTTAACGAAGTCCAGACAGGCGGGACTCCGTGAGCGAGGAGAGGGCAGGAGGTCGGCGGTTCACCCGGCCGCTCCTGGCATGTCTGGCCTTACTGGGGTGTCAGGTCGGTTCTGCTTCAGGTCAGGACGCCGGGTCTGGCGCGGTCCGAGAGAACCGCGTGCTGGAGCAGGCCGAGAGACTCGAGCGGGCGGGTCGTGGGGAAGAGGCGCAGAGAGCACTGGAGAACCTATTGGAGGATCAGCCCGTGTCAGTTTCAGCCCTCCTCATGCTCGCGCAGATGTCTGAGAGGGCGGGCGAGCCGGAGCGGGTGCTTCCGTGGGCGGAGGAAGCTGTGCGTCTCGATGACTCAGGTCTTCCCGCCGTGCGCCACGTGTGGATACGTGCCCTCTCAGGCGCCGGTTTGCAGGACAGCGCGTTGAGTGTCGCGGGACGCTGGGTGCGCGAGGAGCCGATGGAGCAGGCGGCCTACGTAGAGCTGTCGGGTCTGTGGGCTAGAGCTGGAGAGCGCGCGGTCGCGATTCAAGTCCTGGAGGGAGGACGGTCCGCGATCGGATCAAATCGACTGTTCGTCCAGGATCTCGCGGAGCTGAAGGCCGGCTTGAGATCCTACGGGTCAGCGGCTGTCGAGTGGCGGGCGATGCTGACATGGGGTGAGGTGGGAGTCGAAGCGGTGGAGAGGCGTATCGGCGATCCAGCGACCCGGCGGGACGATGCTGTGGACGCGCTCAAAGAGGAGCTGGGGACGGCGGACATCACAATTCTTGAGCGCAGAGGAGCGTTGCATCTCGCGTTGCTGCTCGGCGAGCGGGCGTGGGCTCGGGATCTCGTGGAGGCCGTGATGGCTGATCTTCCGGAGCTGAGCAGAGCCGAGGTTCTCAGGGACTACGTTACGCGGGCTCGGGAGTCTGGAGATCTGGCTGGCGCAGCGTGGGGAGCGGGGTCACTCGCGGGGTCGGCCCGTTCGGCCGAGGATGCACGATACTGGAGAGCGATGGCCGCGGATCTGTACTACGAGGCTGGGGACTACGAAAAGGCGCGCGAGGATTTCACCCGCCTGCTCGAGGAGTCGATGCCAGGATCAGACGTCTACGGCCTTTCGTTGCGCCGCCTGCACGGGCTGGCTGTCGGGGATGACCCTGAGACAGCAGAGGCGCTGCTCAGGGAACATCGGAACCGGTATCCGGAGGATCGGCAGGCCGCTGTCCGCCTGGGCGTGGAGACGGCTCGCGCGTGGATGGACAGCGGAGCGCTGGCGCGAGCCCGGTCCGTGCTGGAAGGAATTCAGCCGGCGGATGTAGAGCAGGCAGCGCTTCGGGCCGGTGCGTACGGCCGCTTGGAGGTGCTGGACGGACGACCCGGTGCTGCACGCGGGCACCTGCAGCTGGCTGCTGCCGTTCCGACCGGACGGCCCGAGAGGCGCATAGAGGCGATAGAGCTTCTGTCTCTTGTCGACGGCTCTGACTCGTCGAGCATGGCGGCCCTCGGCGCAGGAGTGGTGGTGGCGACGGCGGTGGGCGATCCTGGACCGCTTCTCGAGTCGGTGGACTCCTGGGTCGGGGCGGACTCGGAGGGAGGTGCCGGCCTGGCTGCGTTCGCGGCGGCTGAGCTCGACGCCGCGAATCTCGAGCAAGCCGCTCGTTCTGTCCGGATTAAGCTGGTTCGGGCGTGGCCCGGAGGGCCTCAGGCTCCTCGCGCGCTTCTCGACCTGGCCCGCAGCGAACGGTGGGAGGATCGCGGCCAGGCCGCTGAGTGGCTGGAGCGGCTGATCGTCGAGTACCCGGAGAGCGCCATGGCGCCCGTCGCGAGGCGTGTCCTGGCCGAGCTTCGGGACGGAGTGCCGGGCGCGTGAGGAGGGCACTCGTCCTGGTCTCGGTCCTGGTTATCGTCACGTCTCCGGCGATCGCGGACGCGCAGACTCTCCTCGTGCCGATGGACGGACAGCAGGGGAACCATCTGCGGGCGTATGGATTGGTGTACCAGTCGATCGCCGCCGGGGAGAGGGCCGAGTGGCTTCTGAACTACCGGGGAGGTTCCTTCCTGCTACCCGGCGTCGATCACGTAAGGCGCAAGGCGGCCCTCTTGGGTGTGACGACCGAAACGCTCTCGGGTAGCCGACTGGCTTCTATACGCGCAAGCATTGAGGAGGCCAACATGGAGGCCGTCTCGCTCGAAAAGGCTCCTGAGGTTGCCGTCTATACGCCTCCGAATTCGTCGCCGTGGGATGACGCTGTCACGCTGGCTCTCGAGTACGCCGGCATTCCGTACGCCCGGATATGGGACCGGGACGTCTTGCGAGAAGGTCTCACCCGATACGACTGGCTGCACCTGCACCACGAGGATTTCACCGGCCAGTATTCGAAGTTCTACCTGAGCTACGCGGGATCCGAGTGGCTCAGGGATGAGGTGGAGCTGAACGAAGCGGTCGCAGCCGAGTTCGGTTTCCCGAACGTGCCCGAGCTCAAAAAGGCGGTAGCCCGGACGATTCGCGAGTATGTTGAGAAGGGAGGCTTCCTATTTGCCATGTGCACGGCAACCGAGACTCTCGATCTGGCGCTGGCCGGGGCCAGCGCGGATCTCGCGGCGGCCTTTGCTGACGGTACGCCCCCCGACCCCAGGGCCGAAGATCGGATGTCGTGGGATCAGGCCCTCGCGTTTACCGATGCTCGTCTGGTCCTGGACGAAGCTGTAAGCGCGTTCAGCGACATTGACGGTCATCAGGTCAACACTCCGTGGCGAAGACCGCTTGGCAGTTTCGAACTGTTCGACTTCAGCGCGAAGATCGATCCGGTCCCGGCGATGCTCACTCAGTCTCACGAGCGCGTGTTGCCGGATTATTACGGACTGACGACGAGCTTCAATCGAGACCGATTGAAATCGAGCATCGTGGTCCTGGGGAGTGACGACGGCCTTGGTGTAGTCAAGTACTTGCACGGGAATGTGGGGGAGGGGAGTTTCACGTTCCTCGGGGGGCATGATCCGGAGGATCCACAACACCTCGTGGGCGATCCCCCGACGGATCTGGACCTGTTTCGGAATTCGGCCGGCTACCGGTTGATCCTCAACAACGTTCTTTATCCCGCGGCGCGCAAGAAGGCACTTAAGACATGAAGAGAATGACGGAGCCACTAACATGAACAACGGTCCGGTTCCCATTCCGATCGATTCGGACGTGTGGAGCCCATCGCGGCGTCTCCTGGGGTTGCCGCCGTATCCCCTGGCCGATGTACCGGACATGAAGGTCCGGCTCGTCGCCGAGGGCCACTCAGTGATCGATCTGGGGGTCGGAGATCCGGGGCTTCCGGTGCCGGTGGTGGCGCTCGATACGCTCCGAGAGGCAGTACTCGATCCGGCGCTGAGCAAGTACGGTTTTCAGCGTGGTTTGCCGGCGTACCGGGAGGCCATCGCCGGTTGGTTGATGCGCCGATTCAGCGTTTCGGTCGACCCGGTCCTGGAGGTTCTCCCCGTCATCGGCAGCAAGGAGGCGATCGCGCTCACCGCGTTCGCCGTCCTCGATCAGGGTGACGCGGTGCTCGTCCCTGATCCGGGATACGCCCCGTACTTCGGCGGCAGCTACTTCGCCGGAGCGGATGTGATTCGCGTCCCACTCCGGCCCGAGGAGGGGTTCCTGATCCCCCCGGAGACGATCCGATCCGCCCCCGGGAGGCTTCGGCTAGTGTATCTCAATTATCCGAACAACCCGACGACTGCGGTGGCAGAGGCTTCCTATCTCGAGGAGGTCGTGACGGCGTGCCGAGAACGCGATGCCGTTCTGATGTTCGACAACGCCTATTCCGAGATCACGTTTGATGGCTTCCAGGCGCCGGGTCTGCTCGACATCGACGGCGGCAGGGAAGTCGGGATCGAGTTCCACTCGATGTCGAAGACTTACAACATGACGGGCTGGCGACTCGGATGGGCCACAGGCAACCGTACGGTGATCGCGGCACTCAAACGTGTGAAGACGTTCTTCGATACCGGTTCCTTCATGGCGCTGCAGGCGGCTGGGGCCGCCGTCCTGAACGATCCGGATGAGTATATTCAGTGAAACGTCGACCATCTCACCAGCCGACGCGAGGCTGCGTTCAAGGCCTTCCGAGCAGCCGGGCTGGATGTCACGAAGCCACGCGGCACACTGTATCTGTGGTTCCCGGTTCCGACGCAGGAGTCGGCAGAGGAGTTCTGTCGCCGTCTCCTGCTCGACGCCGGTATCGTGCTGCTTCCGGGATCCGCCATGGGTGAGGGGGGTGAAGGATTCGTCAGGGCGTCCCTGGCGATCCCCGAAAATCGCTGGGAGGAAGTCGGTGGGAGGATTCGGGAGGCTCTTTGAGCGATAGATCCGACCCGACCGACCAGGGCGGAGCAGAAGCGCGCGAGCGTATGGGGAAGCGCGCCTCGTACCATGCGCGGGACTACCGTCGGTCGATGCGGACCGGACTGTTGGTCTCCGCAGTTCTGCACGCGCTGGTCGCCGTCTTCGTGTCCGGGCAGTTCTACGTTGGCACGAGGTCCTTTCGGTCCGTGCAGCTGCCCCCGCGTCCCACCGTCGGCCTCGAAGTAATCGAGATCAGCGATATTGAGGCAGAGACTGCAGCGGAAGAAGTGCTCGAGCTGCCCGCGGAGGACCGCGACGAGATCCAGAGACCCGAGCCACCGACTCCGGGGGATGGACGACGCGCGCCCGGGGCCGGCGCCGATGAGGGACCAGGTCTCACGAACGCCGAGCGGTTGCGGCCCCGCGAGGGAGATCCGCGGTTGTGGGAGAACTTCGCGGACAGGCCCCTGCCCGAATATCTGGAGGACCGCTTTGCCAGGGCTGAGGGAGTGATCCGGGCGCGACTTGGAGCCATGCTCGACAGCCTGGCGCTGTCCGAGGAGCAGCGGCGCCGAGCGCTGGAGTGGCTGTTCGGCGAAGGGGATCAACAGTGGGGAGTCACTCCGGACGGCATCGTCCTCGGCGGCATGGTGATCCCGATGAATGTCGGCGCCCTCTTCGAGGCAGAGGGGCCACTCGGCCGAGAGCTCCGTCAGGAAGCCAGGGACCTGGCGGACATTCAGCGCCAGGACTTCGAGGCGGACATCGAGCGCGTGCAGCAGGAGCGGCTGGCGGAGATGCGGCGCCGAAGCGAGGAGGAGGCCGAGCGCCAGCGACAGGACTCCGTGGCGGCAGAATCCGATAGCACCGGTTCGGGAGGCTCCGCGCCTCGCGACTGAGTCGTGCTTCCGCTAAACTGTGCCGCTCACGCTGGCTCCCCGGCGGGATGCTCTTGGCACCCACGAAACCACGACGTAATGAGCGACGAAACCACACGACACGAATTGAGCGCCCGTTTCGATCCCACGGAAATCGAGACCGCTATCTATGCTCGCTGGATCGAACGCGGGGCCTTCCACGTAAAGGCAGAGGAAGCCGGGGACCCTTACGTCATAGCCATCCCACCCCCCAACGTCACCGCCCCGCTGCACATGGGGCACGGCCTGAACAACACGATTCAGGATGTTCTCATCCGATTCCACCGGATGCGGGGACGGGGCGCCATGTGGATTCCCGGTACCGATCATGCGGGCATAGCCACGCAGAACGTGGTCGAGCGGGACTTGGCCAGGGAGGGGCTGACGCGCCACGACCTGGGCCGGGAACGTTTCGTTGAGCGGGTATGGCGCTGGGTCGACCAGTACGGATCGACGATTATCGAGCAACTGAAGACGATAGGCTGTTCGTGCGACTGGGACCGGACCCGCTTCACTCTCGACGAGGGGCTGTCGAGAGCGGTTCGCGAAGTGTTCGTCCGTCTGTACGACAAGGGGCTTATCTACCGGGGTAACTACATCATCAACTGGTGCCCCCGCTGCCTCACGGCGCTCTCCAACGAGGAGGCGGAGCACCAGGAAACTCGTGGCCGGCTGTACCACATCCGGTATCCGCTCGCTGATGCGGAGGGCGAGTTCGTAGTTGTCGCGACCACGAGGCCGGAGACGATGCTGGGTGACACGGCGGTCGCCGTGCACCCGGGAGACGAGAGGAACAGGCACCTCGTGGGCCGCGACGTCGAACTGCCGCTCGTCGGTCGCCGCATCCCGATCATCGCGGACGAGTACGTGGATCCCGGATTCGGATCCGGCTTTGTCAAGGTGACGCCTGCTCACGATCCGAATGACTTCGAGATCGGGCTGCGACACGATCTTCCACGCGTCGACGTCATGAATGGCGATGCGACGTTGAGCAACGAGGCTCCGGAGGCGTATCGCGGGCTGGACCGGTTTGTGGCCAGGGGAAGGGTCCTCGAGGACCTGGGGACCCTCGGACTCCTGGTCAAGGCCGAGGAGCACGAGCATTCGGTCGGACACTGTTACCGGTGCGACACGGTCGTGGAGCCGCGTCTCAGCCTGCAGTGGTTCGTCCGCATGAAGCCCCTGGCAGAGCCCGCGCTGGCAGCGTACCGGGAAGGGCGACTGCGGTTTCACCCGGAGCGCTTCGGCAACACCTACGAGCACTGGATGACCAACGTCAGGGACTGGTGCATCAGTCGCCAGCTCTGGTGGGGGCACCGGATTCCCGTGTGGTACTGCCAGGAGTGCGGCGAGGTCATCGTGTCGCTCGATGATCCGACGCAGTGCGACAGGTGCGGGGGAAGCCTGGACCAGGATCCGGATGTCCTGGACACGTGGTTCAGCTCCTGGCTGTGGCCGTTCAGCACACTGGGTTGGCCGGACGACACGCTGGACATGGCCACCTTCTATCCCACGAACACGTTGAGCACGGCGCCCGAGATCCTGTTCTTCTGGGTGGCTCGCATGGTGATGGCAGGACTCGAGTTCGTGGGAGATCTGCCCTTCTCGGATGTTCTATTGCACGGCACGGTCAGAGACTCGCAGGGGCGCCGCATGTCCAAGTCGCTGGGCAACGGAATCGATCCACTGGAGGTCGTGGAACGGTTCGGATCTGACGCGATGCGCTACACGCTTGTCAGCTCGGCCGCGTTGGGGACGGATATACAGCTGGATCACGAGGACCTCGATTCAGCGTTCCGGGTCGGGCGCAATTTTGCGAACAAGATGTGGAACGCCGTGCGATTCGGACTGGGATACCTCGAGGAGACGGATGTACTTACCGACCCCACCAGCACGGAGCTGGAGCTCGCGGACCGCTGGATCCTGAGCCGCTTTGGGTCGACCGCCGCGGCGGTCACGGACGCCCTGGAGCGTTTCCGGCTCCACGATGCTGCAGAGACAACTTACCAGTTCGTTTGGGGCGAATTCTGCGACTGGTATCTGGAGCTCGTGAAGGCCAGGCTCAGGGGTGACCGCGGGGAGGCCAGCCGCACGGCAGCGGCGGCGACCTTCGCCTTCGTGCTCGACGGCTGGCTGAAGCTTCTGCATCCGATCATGCCATTCATCACGGAGGAGATGTACTGCCACCTGCCGGGCCGGACCGTGGAAGACAGCCTTCTCGGGGGACCGTGGCCCGGCAGTTCGCCCGAACTGGCGGACGAGCAGGCGGAGGCCGCATTCGGGGCTCTGCAGGAGATCGTGGGCTCAGTCCGCATTCTCCGATCGGACTACGGAGTCGACCCTTCCCGGCGGGTGGACGTCGTGGTTGCCAGGGCCCCAGAGGCGGTGGCGGCGGCGCTTGAGGCGGACAGCGAGGGCATTCTCCGACTCGGTCGGTTGTCGTCACTGGACCTCGTCGAGGCCATACCTGCGGGCGAGCCCGGCGCGCACTCGGTTCTGCGGTCGGGCGTGGAGGTGTTCCTGCCTCTGGCGGGTGTCGTGGATCTGGTGAGGGAGAGGGAGCGTATCCAGTCGGAGATCGAGCGACTGGAGGGAATCCTTTCCGGCGCTCAGCGTCGCCTGGAAGACCCGAATTTCGTGGGGCGTGCTCCGGCCGATGTAGTGGAGCGAGAAAGAGAGAAGCAGCGATCCTGCGAGGAGCGTGTCGCGTTACTGGTAGAGAAGCGCGCTGCGTTCGGATCGTCGTGAGATGATGCGCCGTGAGTCGGTGGCGAGTCGGTTGGCCCCGGTCCTGGCCATCGTTCTGGCGGCCTGCGCCCGCGAGGAAATGCCCCCGGGCACGGGTCCTGATTTCGACCCGCCGGCGGTTGTGGAGATGTTCCCCGAGTACGGCACCGCCGTGCCCGACATCGACGAGGACGCGTTCGTGCGGTTTGACGAGCCGATGGGTGATCCGCGCTCGGTGGCGCGGGTCATGGAGACCTCTCCGGCCTGGCTCTATGAGATCAATGTCGGCAGGCGGAACGTGCGCATTCGACCCCGCGACGGCTGGCGCCCAGGTGTCGTCTACCGATTCCGAATTCCCGCGGGGCTCAGGGACATGATCAGGAACCAGACGCGTGAGCCCATCGAACTCCTGTTCACGACCGGTACGGAGTTGTCTGACACGCGTACTGGCGGTCGAGTGATGGATCGGGCGACCGTCCGATCGGTGCGAGATGCTTCGATCCTGGTGCTTGGCCTGGACTCGATTCCGTACTGGGCCGTCAGCGATACTGGAGGGAACTTCACCGTACCCTCCCTGCCGGTCGGCGACTACTGGGCGTTCGCGTTCCGTGACCAGAACCGGAATCAGGTGCTGGACAGGGAGTTCGAGCCGCACGACAGTGGATACGTATCTCTTCCGGAGTCGGGGTCGGTCGTCGAGCTGGAATTCTGGATTACGGCTCCGGATACCACGCCGCCCCTGCTGGGAGCTGCGGAGGCCACGGACAGCCTCCACCTGAGGCTTGATTTCGATGACCTCCTCGAGCCCGATTCGCTCCTTTCTGACGCTGTGGTCAGGGTGGTCCTGCGGGAGAGTGGCGAGGAGTGGCCGGTCGAGGAGTTCGTCGTGGGGGGGCTGTCGGTCGTCAATGACACTACCTCGGTCGAGCCGGCTGACTCCGCACAGGTGGGATTGGTGGGAGAGGGGGTCGACGTGCCGCCCGATACGGCCGAGTCGGTGCGTCAGGACCCGGTACCGTCGGAGCGGCTGGAATCGGGAGCACGGGATAGAACCGATGTCGAGAGGAGTCGACCGCAGCGGTTCGTGACGGTGCGCCTGGGCCGGGCTCTTTCAGGCGGAACGTACGATGTTGCGGCTCGCGGCTTCCTCAATCTCAGGCTTCTGGTCGGCGGGGGGGACACGACCATGGTTTACGTACCTCCGCCTCCGCCGGCTGAGATACCGGAGCCGGCGAACGGGGAAGAGATGGGGGACGGGACGGAAGGGCAGGTTGAGACCGGGACTGATGGAGCCGAACAGTGACCGGGGACGCAATCGCTGGTGACTTGCGGCGGGGGCTGCCGTCCGTGGACGCCCTGCTGCGCAGGGGCGAGACGGACGAGTGGATCGGTCGTTGGGGCCGGGAACCGGTGACCATGGCTATCCGACGGGTGTTGGACGAGAATCGTCGCACGCTGGACGGAGGCGGGACTGTCCCGGACGACGACTCTTTGCTGGCCGCAGCACTCGGCGTCCTCGAGACCGATCGACCGTCTCTGCGACCGGTGATCAACGCGACGGGAGTCATCCTGCACACCAACCTGGGTCGGGCGCCACTCGCGGAGGCGGCGATCGCGGCTGCTACAGAAGTGGCACGCGGATACTCGAGTCTGGAATACGATCTCGATGAGGGTAAGCGAGGGGACAGGTACGAGCACTGTGCCAGCCTAGTCTGTTTGCTCAGCGGGTCGGAATCCGCGCTCGTGGTCAACAATAACGCTGCCGCTGTCTCGCTGGCGATCAACAGCCTGGCGAGGGGGCGCGAGGTTCTCGTCTCGCGCGGGGAGCTGGTCGAGATTGGTGGAGGATTCCGGATTCCCGAGGTCATCGAACAATCCGGGGCCTTCCTGCGTGCTGTTGGAACCACCAATCGTACACGGATCGACGATTATCGACGGGCGATCACTCCGTCCACGGGTCTCCTGCTGAAAGTCCACCCGTCGAACTACCGAGTCGAGGGTTTCGTCGAGGAAACGCGAACGGCCGAGTTGGCAGAATTGGGTCGAAGCGTGAAGCTGCCGGTGATGCACGATCTGGGATCGGGTCTCCTTTTCCCCGATGATCTCCCCGTCACCCTTCCTGAGCCGCGGGTACGGGACTCGGTCGCCTCCGGCGCCGATCTGGTAACGTGGAGCGGAGATAAGCTGCTTGGCGGACCTCAGGCGGGGATCATCCACGGCCGGGCGGCGGTCGTGGACCGCCTGCGGGACAATCCTCTCTCGCGAGCGTTTCGAGTGGACAAGATGACGCTCGCCGCCCTGGAGGCGACACTTCGGCTGTACCTGTCTCCCGAGCTGGCGACGAGCGCGATCCCTGTCCTCCGGATGCTCGTGACCCCGGTCGAGCGCGTCACGGAACGAGCGAGAGCCGCTCTCTCCGACCTGACTGCCGTGGCGGCGGAGCGTGTCACGGTTGCTTCCATGAGGTCGGTACTGGGTGGTGGCACGGCTCCGGGCTTCGAGCTTCCCTCGGCTGGCTGGATCGTTTCCGGCTCTGCCGAAGCTCATGACTCAGGCCTCCGGGCGTTCGATCCTCCTATCGTCGGCCGCATCGAAGGCCGGAATCTCCGATTGGATTTCCGGACGGTGCGCGAGGGAGAGGAGGCGATCGTGTCCGCCGCCGTCAACCGGCTCATTCGGGAGGAACAGGGGGACACGTGAGCGCCGGTTCCGGTATGCCGACGGCAGCGTTTGTGGATCGCGATGGCACACTCATACGGGATACTGGCTACGTGTCGAGCCCCGATGACGTCGTGTTGTTGCCGGGAGCTGCGGAGGCGGTGCGTCTTCTCAATCGAGCCGGCATTCCGGTCGTTATCGTAACGAATCAATCCGGCATCGCCCGAGGGTATTTCGGCGAGTCAGAATTCCATGCCGTGCAGAAGCGTGTCGAGAGCCTGCTTCTAGCCGCCGGAGCACGGATAGACGTGACGTACTTCTGTCCGCATGTGCCGGAGGACGGGTGTGACTGCCGGAAGCCGGGCCTCGGACTCTACCTGAACGCGGCCTCTGAGGTCGGCCTTCATCTGGCCGGGGCAGTGTATGTCGGGGATCGGGCGAGAGACGTCTTGCCAGCCCTCGATTTGGGAGGGAAGGGACTTCTGGTGGCCGGCGAAAACGGTGGGTATGATGACCAGGCTCCTCCAGAGTGTCTTCGCGCGGCGGACTTGCTGGCGGGTGTCAGGATGATTCTCCCTGATTCGGAAGATGACCGGTGATTGCAGAGCACGCAGGGATAATTCATGCCTGACTCACTCGGGGTGGCGGTCCTCGCTTCGGGCTCCGGGACGAACCTGCAGGCCATCATCGAGCAGCTCCACGAGGACCCCGGGTCGGGCGTGGATCTCGTGCGGATCATCGGCAGCCGTGCGGGTATCGGGGCGATGGCCCGGGCCGAGGGCCATGACATTCCTACCGCGGTGCATCCCGCCGGACCGCTGACCGGTGACTGGTTGCTGGGGGAGCTCGATGCCTGTGGGGCGGGACTGGTGGTGCTCGCCGGGTGGCTGAAGCTCATCTCGCCGGTGGTCGTGCGGGCGTTCCGTGGCCGGATGATCAACATCCATCCGGCCCTGTTGCCGTCGTTCGGAGGCCCTGGAATGTACGGCCGACGCGTGCACGAGGCGGTCGTGGCGAGCGGGGCCCGGATTACAGGCGCCACCGTGCATTTCGTGGACGAAGTCTATGATCACGGAGCGATCATCGCCCAGTGGCCGGTGCCCGTCATGGAAGATGACGACGGGGAAGCCCTTGCGGCGCGCGTTCTGAAAGTCGAGCATCGGCTCCTTCCCGCTGTCGTTCGGGCGTATGCCGACGGAACATTTGTGCTGGGCGACGCGGGACAGGTGGAGTGGAAAGGGGCCTGGTTCGACGGCGAGGCCTTCTCGATGGCCCGGAGTTCTTGAGACGGTACACTGGAGCACTAAGAGAATGTTCAGCATCCTGCTAAGAGAGACGACGAATGCCGTACGCTATTCTGAGCGTTTCGGATAAGACGGGGATCGCGGAGCTGGCCCGCGCGCTGCACCGGCTGGGCTGGACTCTGCTGTCGACGGGAGGCACGGGACAGACGATCCGTGAGGCGGACGTTCCTGTCAGGGGAATCTCGCAGTTCACGGGGTTTCCGGAGATTCTCGGCGGCAGGGTCAAGACACTGCATCCGGCGGTCCACGCCGGTCTGCTCGCCCGACTGTCCGTTGAGGGAGACGTTCGCGATCTCCAGAGGCATGATCTCGAGCCAGTGGGGATGGTCGTCGTGAACCTGTACCCGTTCCGCGATACGGTGGCCCGGCCGGAGACGACGCTGGCCGAAGCCCTCGAGCAGATCGACATCGGGGGACCGACGATGCTGCGAGCCGCCGCCAAGAATCATCCCTTCGTGTGGCCCATCTGCGACCCGGAGGACTACGACCGATTGCTCGAGGCCCTTGAGCAGGGGGGAGACCAGGACGAGCTCCGGCGGGCTCTGGCTGCGAAAGTGTTTGCCCACACCGCCACGTACGATTCGGCGGTTGCGGGTTATATGCGTGGATCGCGGGAAGTTCAAGAGCGAACCGACGACCTCCCGCAGGACTTCATGCTCTCTCTGACTCGAGTGCAGTCACTCCGGTACGGAGAGAACCCGGACCAGACGGCGGCGTTCTATCGTGACTCGTCCAGCCCACCGACCGGCATCCCCGGGCTCCGGCAGCTACACGGCAAGGAGTTGTCTTACAACAATATCCTGGATCTGGATGGTGCGCTCCTGGCTATCGCTCCGTTTTTCGGGAGTGACGCGTCGGCGTGCGTGATCCTCAAGCACACCACGCCGTGCGGTATCGCGATCGGCCGTTCCCCCGCCGAGGCGTACCGGAAGGCGCTGGCCTGCGACCCCGTCTCGGCCTTCGGGTCGACGGTAGTATTCAGCCAGCCGGTAACGGAGATCGTCGCCGAGGAACTTTCGGGCCTGTTCGTGGAGTGCCTGATCGCTCCGGGGTATGCTCCGCCGGCGCTGCGCATTCTGCGGGAGAAGAAGAACATCCGGATCCTGGAACCCGGCGACGAGGGCCGGTTCGGGCCGTTTGCCGGTCATTCCACTCCAGGATTTGACCTGCGAGGGGTGATGGGCGGTGTGCTCGTGCAGGGTTCTCCGGTGCCGGCGCGCCCGGTGGACCTGGAGCGTGGTGGAGCTGCAGTCTCCACCTCGAGGCAGCCCTCCGAGCGGGAGTGGGAGGATCTCGCGTTCGCGTGGGCCGCCGTCCAGTCAGTGAAGTCCAACGCCATCCTGCTCGCGCGAGATGGCGCTGCCGTGGGTATCGGAGCCGGACAAATGAGCCGTGTAGATGCGGCACATCTCGCGGCGCACAAGGCGCTCAACTCCGGGTTCGCGCTCGAAGGGTTGGTCCTGGCTTCGGACGCCTTCTTCCCGTTCCGAGACGGAATCGATGCTGCGGCGGAGGCGGGCGTTACGGCGATCATTCAGCCCGGCGGCTCGAAAAGGGACGCTGAGGCGATCGAAGCGGCGGACGAGCACGGAATGGCGATGGTCTTCACGAGGCGACGGACGTTCCGACATTGAATTCCAGGTATTGCCTGCACAGCGCGGGCAGAGACTCAGGTTCGGGCCAGCGCCACAAGGAGAATGGAGCTGCCTGGGATCCCCCCGAACGGCCGGACGAGTCCCTCTTCCATACGGCTGAATCCATAGAGGAGGGCGTTGATGGAGCGAGGTGGAATCCGGGGATGACGGTGGCGTACACCCAGCGCATGCTCCGCCAGTCCCAGGACCCACTTCGGCGGGACCAGCCAGTGAAAGAAGTACCGAGATTCAATGGCATCAAACCATGCCTCGTCGACGAGGCGAATCACTTCGCGACGGGTATGGTCGGACATGCAATCGGTCCACGGCGCGCTCAAGCGCCTTCATGTCACCCTTTCCGCCGGCCACGCACCATCACGTGCGGATGTGCGTATCCTCGGTCCACACGCTCGCTGAAGATGTTGACGAATCCGGCATCCGCGAAGTCCGCGCCGAGGTCTTCCAAACTCTGGAAGTGTAGTCGGTCTCCCTCTGTGAGGTTTACGAGGAGGACCGCGATGAACTCCTCCGCCGCGGCAGGCCAGAACTTCCAGCGGGGCCGCACGTCGATCTCCTTCACGATCAGGACGCCGCCCGGACGGAGAGCCTCTCGACATGCCCGGAGCACGCTCCGCTTATCGTTGGCGGGTAGCAGGTAGAGCACATCGACGATCGTGATGCAGTCAAAGGCACTCTCTGGAATGTCCAATGCCGAGCCCTGATGGAGCATCAGGTCGGGGACATCCGTACTTTGGGCAATTGCGAGCTTTCTTGGGTCGGGATCGACGCCCTCCAGACGGAGGTCTGGGCGTTCGAGTGACAGGTAGGTGAGCCACAAACCAGAGCCGCAGCCGATATCGAGGAGTCGGCCCCGTTCGGGTATGTACGGCAGAATCCGATCGAACGGGCAGATGCTCCCGCGGATGAATGCATAGCTGCGAGCGCCGAGGCCGAGGTCTCGATAGCGCGCGTGCACACGTCCCCAGCCCTGGAGCATCAGGGAGACTCAGGGGCCGAGTCGTATGGACAGCGCGCCCGCACGATCAACCCTACCCCGAACGGAATGCTCCCGATGCGCATGAGCGATCCCTCGAACGAGAGGAGGCCTGCAAGCACTTGGTTCACGGGCCTGGGAGGTACAAAGAAACCGCTCATGCCGACGTCGGATTCCGTCGTCCTATCGGGCAACAAACGTTGGAGCAGTCGCACGGCTGCGATCGCGGGAAACAAGAACGCGTTGACGTACGTGACTTGCTCGATCTGCCAGCCGCTGACGATCACTCGCCTCTCCAATTCGCTCCGCCGGTACCGTCGAACGTGATGTACCGCGTCGTCGTGTGTGCTCCACATCCACCGGTGCGCGGAGGTCATGAGCAGCAGGTGCCCTCCTGGCTTCGCGACGCGACGCATCTCTTCAAGCATAGCCACGTCGTCCGGCACGTGCTCGATGACGCCTAGCGCGGTGACCAGGTCGACCGCCCGGTCGGGCATTGGGAGCTCGGTCGCTGACCCCACAAAGACCACCGGCCAGCCTCGGTCGCGGGTAAACGCAGCGGCGGACAGGGAGTAGTCGATGCCGTACGGACGACCAAAGCTCTCGAGCAACGCGAGGTTGCCGCCCGTGCCACATCCCACGTCCAGCACGCGTCGGGGCGGCTCGCCCGGGGCGGCCCTCCCGCCCTCGCTCGCCGCAATCCGATCGAGTTGCTTCCGGTAGATCTCCCTCATGCCGAGGAACCACCAATGGGACTCCTCGATCTCTCGGGTTTGCGTGTAGACCGTTTCCTGCATGGGTCAGGCGGCCAGGTCGGCGAAGGTGCGGAGCAAGTAGCCCTCTCGCTCGATCGACGTGCGCAGCTCTGGATCGGTCAGTGCCTCGGTCTCACCGCTCCAGTCGTACCCCCAGCGGTACCGTTCGAGGAGCGACTCGGACGTGACCCCAGGGTGCGCGACGAGCTCCATGATTCCGCCGCGGCGAGAAGCGCTCAATCCGCGTAAGATGCGATCGGTGGTGAGGTGACCACTGTGACCCAACGCCGGCATCGAATCGGGCGAACGGAGCGGGGACAATGAGATACGCCGCACGCGCTGCAGCACGTTTAGCCCTGATCTCAGCAGCAACACCTTCCGACTCGGCGCCCCCTCCGCCACTGGATGAAAGCGGGGAACGCGAACCCAGAGGATACCGTGCTCGATAGCCAGGCCCACGATGGCTGGCCAGATCACGGGCAGCAGGTGGATGTGTTGGTGGGCGTCCACGTGGCTCGGCCGGATGCCGGCGTTCACGAGTCTCGCGAACTGCGCCTCGAATTCGTTGCGCACAGCCGCTCTAGTGACCCGCCCCGTAAGGATGTGACCGAGCAGAGCCGAGTGGTCATCCAAGAATCGACCGTCAGGTCCGACTAGCCGTCCCAGCGACTCTGGTGGCGAGAGCGGGTGCTCTTCGACCAGCGTGAGATGCAGTCCGATATCCAGCTCGGGACACCGGTAACAAGTCGCGACGCCGTCGTCGAACGCCTCGCCGACCACCGAGAATGAAGCGCTCGTGACGATGCCCTCTCGATGCGCTCGCTCGATGCCTCGATTGACATCCGCGTGCAGGCCGAGATCGTCGGCATTAACGACGAGAGCGACACTCACGCTTCCCCCGAGGACGGGGTGACGGCATTCTCGTACGACGAGGTTCGAATTACGTACGGGGGTCGGCCCTTGGTCTGGTCGTAAACCCGCCCCAGATACTCTCCGAGCAGCCCGATCCCAATGAGCTGGATGCCACCGAGGAAGGCGATTGCGGCGGCTATACTCGCCCAGCCGGGCGGGGAGACGGCCGTGTCTCCGGTGATCAGCGCGAAGGTGCCTGCCACCACCGCGAACAAACCGTACGTGAATGCGAGGAAGGCGATCGAAACACCGGCTACGGTGAAGAGACGCAGCGGTAGGATCGAGAACGAAAAAACCCCGGTGGTGACCAGGCGGAGCAGCTGCCGGAAGGTATACTTCTCCAGGCCAGCAAAGCGCGGGCGCACCTCGTAGTCGAGACCGACTTGCCGAAATCCGATCCAGTCGACGAGGCCGCGAAGAAACTTGTCGTGTTCCGGCATCGTGACAATAGCGTCGACCACCACCCGGTCGAGCAGACGGAAGTCGGACTGTCCGAACTGCAGCTTCATCCCCGACACGGACCGAAGCACGGCATATCCGATCCTCATGGCCAGGCGGCGCTGATGCGAGAGGGCCTGCAGTGAGCCTCGCTTGATCGTGTACACGACCTCGTACCCGGACCTCCAGAGGTCGACCATCTCCGGGAGCAGCTCCGGCGGGTGCTGAAGGTCGGCGTCCATGGATACGACGACATCGCCCGCCGCGTGCTCCATACCTGCTAGGATAGCGGCCTGGTGTCCAAAATTCCGGGACAGGCTCACGAACCGGACGCGTGAATCACCTGCGTGCATCTCCTCGAGGAGTGCTAGTGTTCCGTCGTCGCTGCCGTCATCGACGACGATGAGCTCGAAATCATCGGCGAGCCCAGGCAGGACCGCCAACACCTCCTCGACCAGCCGTCCCAGACCCTCCTCCTCGTTCAGCGCTGGGGTGACCACGCTCAGCAGACATGGGCGCGGCCGGATGAGTGTCTGACGGGGCGGGGCGTTCACAAAACGACTCGTGACCGGAGGTCAGCCACGACGTCCTCGATGATCACGTCGAGCGAGATGTTGGGCCTAAACCCGATAGTCGCCTCCAGCTTCTCGAGCGAAGGCACGCGACGCCGCATATCCTCGAATCCCTCCGCGTACGCCTCTTCGTAAGGAATCTGAACGATGTCCGAGGAACTGTCCGTCGCCGCCTTCACCGCTTCGGCCAGCTGACGGATGGTGACCTCGCGATCGTTTCCGATGTTGAACACGTCACCGACGGCGGACGGCGAACCGAGGAGACGGATCGTCGCTTCCACCACGTCCCTCACGTGCGCGAAACATCGACTTTGCTCTCCGTCGCCGTACACGGTGATCGGGTCACCACGGAGAGCTTGGGACACGAAGGTCGGCAGGACCATTCCGTAGCGCCCGGTCTGGCCCGGCCCGACCGTGTTGAAGAACCGGCACACGATTGCGCGTACCCTTCTTTCTCGCATGTATGCGAAAGCCAGCCACTCATCGAGCGCCTTGGAGCAAGCGTATGCCCAGCGGGAGTGGCTCGTTGGACCCAACGTGAGATCGTCCGACTCGCTGAACGGGAGCTTGGTGCTCTTTCCGTACACTTCCGAGGTTGAGGCGACGAGGACCAGCTTCTGCTTCCTTGCTGCGGCGCCAAGGACCACCTCAGTGCCGCGAATGTTAGTCTCGATCGTGTGCACTGGTCGTTCGATTATGAGGCGCACTCCTACCGCGGCGGCGAGGTGTACGGTGACGTCACATCGGTCGACGCATTCGGCGACCAGCTGAACGTCGGTCACGGAGCCTATGCGATAGCCGAACCCCTCGCGGTCCAGGAGGTCTTCGATGTTGGCGATCGAGCCTGTAGACAGATCATCGAGGACGAAGACCTGATCTCCCTGTACGAGCAGGGCCCGCGCGAGATGGGATCCGATGAATCCCGCTCCACCCGTAATCAGCACTCTCATAAGGCGTCCGTCGTCGAAGGACAGGGACGCATGCGATCCCGTATCTACCGAGTACCGGGATCTGGAAGCACGCGTAACGTCCGGTTCGTCTCCTGGCCGTCCATCGTGAGTGTCAGCTGGTAGACACCGATGTCGACCCTATGTATCTGGTTCCCTCGGCCACGGCCACCACCACCGCCGCCACGGCCACCGCAGCCCTCCTGGGCGGCCATCTCCTCATCGCTCGGCCAGCGACGCAGGTCCCAGGCGACCCGGTGTAGGCCGTCCGAACTGGTGTCGTCGCCCAGGTCCGCGCTCGCCAGCGTGAGAAGCTCGTCACCGTCCGCGTCCCGGATGGTAAGCGTGACCTCCTCCGCGTCGTCCGACAGCGCATAGACGACGACCGCGCCATCGGGGTGATTCTCAGCGTGGAAGCGGTCACGGTCGTACAGGTCACTCCGACGCACTCGCCTGGGTCCCCACAGAACAGCGGCCGCAGACTCGAAGAGGTGCGTTCCGTGGGTGCTCGCGTCGGTCATCTGGCGCAAATTGGCGACGTCCGCGCTCCACACGTCGCGGCTATGCGTGGCGATCGCGATCTCGCCGGTGGTCGGATGGATCACGACTTCCTGAACCGAGTTAGTCGGCTCGTTCTCGTCGACCCGTGTCCATTTGGAGCCGCGGTCGATCGTTGCGAACATTTCGAACTCGGTGCCGGCGTAAAGGAAACTCTCGGCATGGACGTTCTCTCGGATCGTCCGCGACGATCCCTCCGCGACGATATAGGATCCGCCGGTCCCAGCTCGGGCGCGACGGAAGTATCGCGGGTTGATGTTGATTCCGACATAGCCGGTGTGGCCAAAGTATGCTCGGCTTGTACCCGGACCACGCCCAAAGTCGAGCACTCGACGGATTCCGCGAAGGTCATTACTCCGGATCACAGGGATGAATTTCTGTCCTGCGAACGGCGCCTGCCACAGTCTGTACGCTGCCGGATAGTCCAGGAATCGGTCGACGAAGTTCATTCCCGCCACCTCACCTCGAAATGACCGGCTACGGCTGAGCGGGGAAACTGACTCGCTAGTCGTTCCAGGATCGCTGGGGAAAGTTCGGGAGAGAACGGTGGCTCGTGATTGAGCACAATCAAGTCGTATCCGTTCAAATGCCCCGGATCGTCCAGAGGCGACCCGTCCTCCTGTTGCAGGAAGTCGAACAGCATGGGTGTCCTGACACGAGACCCGGTAAGGAAGTATACCTCCGGTGCGTCAGGGCCAGCGTAGCCGATCTCACTATCGCCACGGGCCCGGATGATCTGCATGAGCCTTGAATATACGAGACTGTCCGACGGGGAGACCCGGAGCCGCGCCCTAGGAATAGCCAGCTCCGCCCACCTCTGGTCGGGTATATGTGGCCCGGCCGTCCCGGGAGGTTGGGGGTTCATGACTGCCAGGCCAAATGTGAAGTAGAAGGCCCACGGGATCCCCACGGCCAGCTTCTGGAGTCGCCCAATTCCAATCTGCCAGACTAGTGCGGCCACGGTGAGGAACACCAGGGCCGCAGCGTAGAGGAAGTAGATTCTTCCTGCGTATGGGAATTCCACGAGTCCGACCCCAGCCGTGATGGACAGGAGTGCGAAGATACGTCTTCGATCGCGATTCGGTGCTGTAGCAGAGCCAACCCAGATACATCCTGCCACGACGACGAACGGAATAAGGTGGTAAGCGGAGAGCCACACGAATAGGTAGGCCCCCCAGCTCCAGCGTGCAGCCACGAGAATCACGGCCCCGATCGACAGAAGAAACACGTTCTGAGCCCACCGGTGCGATGGCCGGAGTCTCAGCCCGAGGGCCAGAACGCATACCACTGAGAGAGTCGGAATGATGCTCAGCATGGGCGGGGGCGGCCGGACAGCGTATTCCAAGCGACGGGTGGGACGGATGAGCACGCCCTCCAGCAGATCCGGGACCGAGTTACTTAGGATATACGGAAGCGACAGAACCAGTAAGGGGATCGACATTCCGACCAGGAAGGAGGCTGCCGGTCTGAGGACGGAGCGATAACGCGAGCGAAGCCCTCTGTTTGACCTTAATCGCCTCCATTCCTCTATCACCAGGACAGAGACGAGCGCACTAATCGGCACCACGAACCTGAAGACCTGGGCAGTCCCACCGGCACGCGATATGAGTTGAATCAATGCCAGGAAGAGGCTGGCAGAGAACAAGCATACCAGTACGCTGTAGCCGTAGTCTGTAGTCTGTGCCCGTTCGTGTTCGGGGGATGTTTGCTCGTAGAACAGCAAGAACACGACTACCCCGACAGCGAAGAATACTCCGACGATCTTGGCGCAGATGGAGAGACCTGCACAAATGCCGGCGAGCCAGACCCATCTCATTTTCCCGCCATCAGAGAAGACCACGATCGCGAGCAGTCCTGCCGTGGCGAAGAACAGGTTGTACCAGGAGGGGACAGCAGCCGGGTAATTCGGAACGCTCCAGACTACGCCTAGCGCCACGACCATCGCGGACAGCCACTGGGGGAGGAAACGCGCAGAAAGATGGTATAGGACTACCAGCCAGGCTACGAAAGCGACCAGCAGCGCGATCCGTGGCGAGAGCAATTCGACCCCCAACATCCTGAACGCGGCGGCGTTCAGAAAGGTAAGGCCTCCCGTGTAGAGATCCGGGAAATCTTTGTGTGGAAGCTCCCCCAGCAATACGCGTTCAGCGGTCAGAGCGATACTGCCCTCATCCCAGGGGAACCACCCATTTCGCAGGTGAGCTGCCAGATATGAGCCGCCGGCGATGGCCAGTACTCCTCCCGCAGCCCAACCAGGCATTCTCCATCTCCCGACCTTGACCGACATTCATCCGCCTGTTCCCGGGTGGACCGTATGGACACGAATGTGACCCTGCGGCGTAGGCCGACGCCATGGTGAGCAAAGAGCGTTCCACGGGAGACGAGACGCGGGAGGCAGACGGTGGCTTCTCCTGCTGCGCAATCTACCCTACTGTTCACGCCCGTGGGCAGGATCAGAGCCACGGGCTGATCGCCCGTTTCCGTGCGAATCGCGGCGCATTTCCACCGGTGTCTCTTGACTGGATACCACGGCTGACCTATAAAGGGGCGCGTGCGCCGCCGGGGGTACGGGGGTACGCGCGGTGCGAGGCCAACTCAAGAGGACATACGAATAGCGTGAGACGCGGCATACAACCGAACAGGTCAGGGGCGGCACGTTGGACCGGGCCGTTCCTGGCCCTGATGGCGCTCGCCCTGGGAGCGTGTGGGGGACCGTTCCCACAGTCGGCGCTCGATCCGGCGTCGGACTTTGCGTGGAGACTGCAGGACCTGTTCGAGTGGATCTTCTTCTGGGCCGTGGTGGTGTTCGTCCTCGTGCAGGGCGCTCTGATCGTGGCGATCCTCCGGTTCCGGGAGAGACCGGGCGGGCCGTCACCCAAAGTCACGCATGGCAACACCCTGCTTGAGATTTCGTGGACGCTCGCGCCGGCGATCGTACTCGTGCTCATCGCCATCCCGACAATCAAGACGATCTGGATCATCGACAGCCCGCCCCGCGGAGAGTCTCTCGTCGTGGAAGCGATCGGTCACCAATGGTGGTGGGAGTTCCGCTATCCCGACCTTGGGGTCGTCACTGCCAACGAGATGCGAATCCCGGTCGGAAAGCAGATCGACGTCAGGCTGACCTCCGCGGACGTGGTCCACAGTTTCTGGTTCCCTCGTCTTGGCGGGAAGCGGGACGTGATCCCCGGGCACGAGACGCAGATCTGGTTCACAGTTGATTCTGCTGGGCTGTACCTCGGCCAGTGCGCCGAGTTCTGCGGTCTGTCGCACGCGCTGATGAAGATGGAGCTCGTTGCGGAAGAACCGGCCGAATTCGAGGCGTGGGTGAGCGGCCAGAGGGCGGAGGCGGCGATCGCCGACTCCGCGGTCGCCGCGGATGGCGCTCTGGCCTTTATGCAGGGCGGGTGCATCGCGTGTCACACGGTGCGGGGCACCGTCGCGCAGGGTGTCATCGGACCGGACCTCACACACGTTGGAAGCCGGCGCCGGATCGCGGCAGGCATTCTCGACAACACGGCCGATAATCTGGAGCGGTTGATCAGGAATCCGCAGGAAGTGAAACCGGGTGCGCTGATGGTTGTCCCGGAACTGGATGACGAAACGGTCCGCCGCATCGTGGCGTACATGCGAAACCTGAAGTAGCGCCCCGGTCAGGGTCGCTGGCATCAGATTGAACGAGTAGCACAGGGGAATACATGTCAGCCACGGGAGCCACAGCCGCCGAGGGCGGAATCCAGTCACACGAGAGCACGTATTCGGGTGGGCCCTGGAGCTGGATCACCACGGTCGACCACAAGCGGATCGGGGTGATGTACGGGTTGAGCGCCTTCTTCTTCTTCCTGGTGGGAGGGCTTGAGGCGCTGCTCATCCGGTTGCAGCTCGGGTCGCCGGAGAACACCCTGATCGACCCGGATATGTATAACCAGCTGTTCACGATGCACGGCACGACGATGGTATTCCTCGCCATCATGCCTCTCAGCGCGGCCTTCTTCAATTTCATCGTGCCGCTGCAGATCGGCGCCCGGGATGTGGCGTTCCCACGTCTGAATGCGTTCAGTTTCTGGCTGTTCTTCCTCGGCGCTCTGTTCATGAACGCCAGCTTTCTGTTCGGCGGTGCGCCTGATGCGGGCTGGTTCGGCTACGCCAATCTGACTTCGACGCAGTATTCGCCGGGGATGCGCATCGATTTCTGGGTGCTCGGCCTGATGGTCCTCGGCGTGTCGTCGATCGCTGGGGCGCTGAACTTCATCGTTACGATCATCAACTTGCGGGCCGAGGGCATGACGTTCATGCGCATGCCCCTGTTTACCTGGATGACGCTGATCACGGCGTTCCTGTTGGTCATAGCCTTCCCGGCGATTACAGTCGGTCTCGTCCTTCTGATGTTCGACCGCATGTTCGGCACGCTGTTCTTCGATCCGCTGGCGGGCGGAGACGTGCTGCTCTGGCAGCACCTGTTCTGGATCTTCGGGCACCCGGAAGTCTACATCCTGCTCCTCCCGGGACTCGGCGTCGTGTCTGAGATCATCCCGGTGTTCTCGAGGAAGCCGCTCTTCGGATACGCGTTCGTCGTGTACTCGGGCATTCTGATCGCCTTCCTCGGCTTTGGCGTGTGGGCTCACCACATGTTCGCGGTAGGTCTCGGGCCGGTGGCCAACACGGTGTTCTCCGCGACCACCATGTTGATCGCGATTCCGACGGGCGTGAAGATTTTCAACTGGATCGCCACCCTGTGGGGTGGCTCGCTGCGGATGCAGACGCCGCTCTACTTCTCGCTGGGCTTCATCGCGATGTTCATCATCGGCGGCCTCAGCGGGGTGATGCATGCGTCGGCAGCAGCCGATCTGCAGCAGACGGATACGTACTTCATCGTGGCTCACATCCACTACGTCCTGTTCGGCGGCGTGATGTTTGCCCTGTTTGCCGGGATGTACTACTGGATCCCGAAGATTACGGGGCGGATGCTGAGCGACCGACTCGGGAAGCTGCACTTCTGGATCATGCTCGTATCGTTCAATCTTACCTTCTTCCCGCAGCACTTTCTCGGCTTGCACGGCATGCCCCGGCGCACGTTCACGTACGAGTCGGGCCTCGGCTTCGAGGCCATGAACCTGATGTCCACAGTGGGATCGATGGTCCTGGGAGCATCGATGCTGATCTTCCTGTGGAATGTGTTCTGGATGTTGAGAAAGGGTGAACCCGCTGGAGCGAACCCGTGGGGAGGAAGCACGCTGGAGTGGTCGACTGCATCGCCACCTGCGCACTACAACTTCCGGGTTCTTCCCAGGGTGCATAGCCGGGATCCGCTGTGGGCGGAAGACACGGGCGATTCGATGCTTGGAGATGATCCGGGCGTTCCCGAACCGCACATGCCCGGTCCCTCAATCTACCCGTTGTTGACTGCGGTCGGGATCATCGTGATGGCCGTAGGCGCCTTGACGACGACCCTTCCCGTCGTGTTCGTGGGTGTCGGCGTGCTGCTGTTCGGGGTGTACGGTTGGGCGTTCCAGCCGCTGGAACACTGAGAGCGAGGGAAGACGGCGTGAGTCAATCGGAAGCGGCAGCCATGGAGATGCACTCGTCTACGGGGCTTTCCAGTCGGAAGATCCTGATGTGGACGTTTATCGGCTCGGAGTGCATGCTGTTCGGCTCGTTGATCACCACGTACCTGGTCTACCGGGGGAAGAGCGTGGTGGGGCCGTACCCCGAGGATCTTCTCAACATTCCCTTTATCACGGTCACCACTTTCGTGCTCCTCATGAGCAGTCTAATGATGGTCCTGGCACTCGCGGCCGTGCAGCGCGGAGACATGAGGTGGGGGAAGATCTGGCTGTTCATGACGGCATTGCTCGGGATGGTCTTCCTGGGCGGACAGGTCTTCGAGTTCAGCCATTTCGTGCATGAAGGACTCACGCTGAAGACAAACCTGTTCGGGGGGACCTTCTTCCTTCTCACCGGGACGCACGGTGCACACGTGGCCGTCGGCGTAATCTGGCTGCTAAGCCTGTTCTTCCTTGCGCAACGCGGCCGCCTCACGCAGGCCAATGCGGAGACTGTCGAAATCGCCGGATTGTACTGGCACTTCGTGGACGTGGTGTGGATCGTCCTGTTCACTCTCATCTATCTGCTGGTCTGAGCGAGGAGACGGTCCGGAATGAGCAATAGTCCTGAACAAGCGCACCCGAGCACACGCACTTACGTCCTCGTGGCGGCCATCCTGGCCGTCATCACCGCGGTTGAGGTCGTCGTGTTCTACCTGGAGGCGCTGGACCCGGTGCTTGTCCCGGTCCTGCTCACGCTTTCGGCCGCGAAGTTCACGATGGTCGTGGGACTGTTCATGCACTTGAAGTTCGACGCCCGTCTGTTTCGGGCACTGTTCATCGGGCCCTTGTTCGTAGCGATCGCCGTGATGATGGCTATGTTTCTCATGTACGGCGTGTTCCGCGGCTGATTCGGTTGAGCGGAATCACCGGCGGTGGCAGTATCTGAGGCTGGACTCCGCGGTCCTCTGAGACTTATCCTCGACCCATGTCCCTGCGATCTGATTCCCGCGCGTGTGGAGGAGATGACTGCATCGCGGCCCGGGATGGAGCCGACATGGCAGGACCGGCCCGCTTGACGGACGTCGGTCCAGTCACGCGAGTCGAGTTCCGTGTCGAGGACATGGACTGCGCCAGCTGCCTCGACACCATCCGGAGGAGCCTCGAGAGGAGGCCGGGGGTCGTCGCCGTGGAGGGTAGTCCGATCTCGCGTCGGCTGGAGATCGACTACGATCCGGCCACGGTCGACGCGGAGGAGATTCGGAGGGAGGTGAGTGACCTCGGCTACCGGGTGCTCGCCCCGTCGAACTCTGGGGAATCCAGCATCAAGATCTGGTCGAGCCGGCGTGCGCTTCGCGCTTATGTGGCCGGAACGCTGCTGTTCGCGGGGCTGGTTCTCAGACTCGCGCTGCACGGGACGATCGTGGACTCGCATGGAGGCCCAGCGTGGCCAGGGCTTGAAGATCTCCTGTTCGTGGTGGCCGCGATCGTCGGCGCTTCAAACTTCCTCCCACGGGCCATCGGGGCGCTTCGCGGCCGTGTGCTGGACATGCACGTGCTCATGCTGCTCGCCGTCATTGGCGCTATCGCCATCGGCGAGTACATGGAGGCGGCGGCCATCGCTTTCCTGTTCTCCGTCGCCGAGTTGCTCGAGGGTTTCGCGTCCGAGCGAGCCGAGGCCTCGGTCCGGTCCCTGATGGAGCTGTCACCGGATGTGGCTCGTATACGGCGGGACGGAGTTGAGGTCACTATTCGGGCGGTCGAGGTAGGGGCGGGGGATCTCGTGGTCGTACGGCCCGGAGAGCGCATACCGGTGGACGGACACGTAGTGGAGGGCCATTCAGCGGTTAATGAGGCGCCGATCACCGGGGAGGCGATGCCGGCGGACAAGACCGAAGGCGACCACGTGTATGCCGGATCGATCGTGCACGAGGGATTCCTTGTGGTCGAGAGCGAAAGGGACGCCGGAGACACGACACTGGCTCGGATGATCCGGCTGATCGAGGAAGCCGAGCAGCGTCGCTCGCCGAGCGAGCGGTTCGTCGAGCGCTTCGCCCGGTACTACACGCCGGCGGTGACCATAGGGGCGGTGCTCCTGGTCGCAGTGCCCGTTCTGCTGCTGGGTCAGCCGTTCGACACGTGGCTCCTCAGGGGGCTCACGCTGCTCGTGATCGCCTGTCCATGCGCGCTCGTCATCTCCACGCCCGTGTCGGTCGTCAGCGCCGTCACGAGCGCGGCCAGAAAAGGCGTTCTCATTAAGGGAGGCGCGAGCCTCGAGCGCATGGCAGAGGTCCGCGTCGTGGCTTTCGACAAGACCGGTACGCTGACGCACGGTCGCGCGGAGGTTACCGATGTCATCCCGTTAGCTGATCTAAAGCCGGACGATGTGCTCGCCGTTGCGGCAGCGGTAGAGGCCCGCTCGGAGCATCCCATCGCTCGCGCGATCGTAAGGGCGTCAGGCGGAGCCGGCGAGCCTTACCAGGTTGGGGACTTCGAGTCTTTCCCGGGGCAGGGGGCCAGGGCTCGCGTCGAGGGCGTCGTTCACATCGTCGGGAGACCGAGTCTTCACGCTGATGCGGAGTCGCTGCCGCAGTTGACTGAGCTGGCGAGCCAGGGCAAGACACCCGTCGTCGTCCTTCGAGAGGCGGACGACGCATCGCGACAGATCGTAGGGGTTCTCGGGCTCACGGATCCGCTTCGGCCGGCCGCGCGCGGTGTCATCACCCGGCTCCGGGAGATGGGCATCGAACGTGTCGTCGTGTTGAGCGGCGACCTGAAGCAGGCGGCGGAAGGAGCAGGCCGGGAGGTGGGAGCGGACGATGTATGGTCGCGGCTGGAGCCGGCGGCCAAGGTGGACGCCGTGGAGCGCCTGGAAAACGAGACTGGCCGTGTAGCCATGGTGGGTGACGGAGTTAACGATGCGCCGGCGCTCGCCGCAGCGTCGGTGGGGATCGCCATGGGCGCTGCCGCGTCCGACGCTGCGCTAGAAACGGCGGACATAGCCGTCATGGGCGATGACCTGGAGCGGCTGCCGTATCTCTACAGCCTGGCCCAACGAAGTCGACGGGTAATCCGGGAGAACATCGCCGCGGCCATCCTGGTCAAGATGGTTCTGGCGGTCGGGGTTCCGCTGGGTTGGGTGTCGCTGATCGTGGCGGTGCTCGTGGGCGACATGGGAGCGTCGCTGGTGGTGACGGCCAACGCGCTGAGGCTGGCGAGAGTCCGGGAATAGTGTCAGCGCCGCGGGCCGGCTGACAGGGCGTACAGGAATAGATTCACGCCCATCCGTATCGCCTGCTCGCGAACTTCGGCCGGGTCTCCGTGGACGGTTCGATCCTCCCATCCGTCTCCGAGATCGCTCTGGTAGCTGTAGAACACCGCGAGACGTCCCTCCACGAAGATACCGAGTCCCTGGGCGGGCAGGCCGTCATGTTCGTGTATCTTGGGCAAACCATCGGGGAACGAGTATCGGATACGGTACACCGGGTGGTCGAGAGGCACGTCCGTCAATCTTTCTGCAGGGAACACCCGGCGAATCTCCCGCCGGAACGACGCGTCCAGCCCGTAGTTGTCGTCGGCGTGCAGGAACCCTCCGTTTCGTATGTAGTCTCGCAGCGCTTCGACCTCGCGGTCCGACAGCCTGATGTTTCCGTGGCCCGTCAGGTACAGGTAGGGGTGGTCAGCGAGGTCCTGGTCCGCGAGACGCACTTCGGCGGGCCGGTTCGACACCCGGACGGTGGTACGCTTACCGATCTCGCTGAGGAGATTGGGCAGACTGGACGGGTTCGCGTACCAGTCCCCTCCACCCTCGTAATGGACGCGAGCGATCGTAGGTAGCCTGTCCTGGGCTACGGCTTCGTCGGACAGGAAGTGCAACGAAAGGATGACTCCACAAGCGACGAGACCAAAGACCGACGCTTGGTACAGATGCGACCGTTGACTCCGACCCGTTTGTCGGCCCGCGAGGAATCCAGGCCTCACCAGCGCGCTCCCACAGCCGCATGGATTCGACCTGAAAGCCACTACACCAAGAACCCGGGAGCTCAGGGAATCTACTTTCTGATTGTGGCCGGGGCCTCTGCATCGCGCACATAGGCCACAGCGGTACTGTCGGAATAGAGGAGCCTCCAGTCCGAGTGAAGCTCGAGTCCTTGAGCTAGCGGTGCTTCAGGTGGTATGAGGGCCCATGCAACCTTGTTCTTGGCCAGGAGCTGCTCCCAGTTCGCTTGCAGCGCCCGGATCTCAACATACTCCCGTGTCAACTCTTCACCGTAGAAATCCGTCTGCCCATCGATGAAGACCGGGATCGAGGGCCAGGCCCGGTAGAGCAGGTACCCGCCCCAGCCAAACTCGTTGTAAACGGGTCCGGGAGGCTCGAACTCCGACTCAAGAATCGCTTCGACAGCGGCCACGGGAAAGACCTCGCTGGAAAAGCGGTACACGTCGCGGCGATTCGGTTGAAGAGCGACGATCGTGAGCACCAGCACCCCGAAGGCGACGGCCGGCCAGCCGGGAATGACCGACTCCGTGCTAGCAAGGCGGCGCGTCCACACCATGAAGCGCGCGCGCGCGCTCCCCGGCCGCGCGTCCTGATCAGCCAGGTTGACTGTCCACACCGCGAGCCACGGAAGGGCTACGACCGCGAACAGAGGAATGTTCCGGCCCGAGTGAAGTGCGAAGGCCGAAAAGAGGATCCAGGTCGCCAGACCAAGAAGGTCAATGCGTGAACGCAGCATCGCGAGCACCGCGGTACCCAGTACAAGAGCGGCAAGAAAGAACTTGAGAAGATGGTTGTGAAAATTCGGTGACATATACTCTTGTGTGAAGTCTACGAGCCACTCTTCGCGGAGGTATCCAGTCGCGTGGGGCCAGAGATCCCAACTGGCGGGCGTGAGCAGCGAAGCCACCAGACAGAGGCCTGTGACTCCCGCGATCCACCGGGCGTAGCGGGCGCTCCGTGCCCCCCTGGCGCTCCACCACACGAGTCCCGCATCGATCCCAAACATGAACAGCAATATGAAGCCGACCAGAAAACCGCCGTGCAGATTTGCCCAGATCATCATCAACGGGGGAAGCAGGAGCAGTCGCTTCATTTGCCGGTCTCTGCGCGCCTCCAGAAGCAGGAAACTGAAGACGGCCACGAGTAACGTCGTGAACATGTGAGGTCGGGGGTGCAAGTGTACTGCCTGCAGCACCAGGGACGCGAAGGCGAAGACGAGCGCGAGCAGGGTAGGGGCACCGGCGCGTACCATAGTCAGGTAGACCAGTCCTACGGTCGCGGCGAACAGGAGCGCGGTGAGCACTGCCACACCGGCGAGGCCCCCGAGCACATGGAAGCCGGCGAAGATGACTTCGGAAAGCCATTCGAACGGTATGAACGGCTCTCCCTGCATCGTGTGGGAGAAGAGATCGACGTGCGGAATGCTTCGCGTCTCGAGGATGTAGATTCCGACTCGAATGTGTCGACCCGGATCGCCATCTCCGGCGAAGAGGGAGCCCGCCCGGAGGAAGAGAGTGAAGGCATAAGCGGCAACGACCAACACCCCCCCGAGAGTGGGGAGGAACCAGCGGATGATCCGGTCAGCCCGGTTTTCCACGCCTAGTCTTCGTCGCCCAGTGCGTACTGTCCGATGATTGAGCCCGCGCCCGGCACGTCGAGGAAGTAGGATCGGCAAGCCCGGTCAAGCAGCTCGATCGACAGCGAGGGTTGCACGTTCTCGTACTTGGCTACGTTGCAGACCGTGTCGACGATGTCCCTCGGGTGGCAGCCACGCGGGGCCATGCGCAGCCTCTCGTAGAACTGCTTGTACACGTGCTCGACGCGCGTACTCTCGTACAGAATGCCATTCGCATCACAACAGCGCCGGAAGATCTCTTCGTACTGGGCTCGGGTCGGGCTTTCAACCATGATCTTGTAGCGAATTCGCCTGAGAAACGCCTCGTCCACCAGCTCGAGAGGGTTGAGGTTGGTCGAGAAAATCACCAGGCAGTCGAAGGGAACAGGAAATTTGTATCCGTTGCGCAGGGCGAGGTAGTCGATTCGCTTCTCGAGCGGTACCATCCACCGGTTCAGCAAGTCTCTGGGACGCACCAGCTGCCGGCCGAAGTCGTCGATGATGAACACGCCGCCGCTAGCCTTCACGTGTGGTGGGGCCTGGTAGATTCGGGTGTGCTCGTCGTACTGCAGCTCCAGCATCTCCAGCGTAAGCTCACCCCCCACGAACACCACCGGACGGCGGATCACGGCATACCGGTCATCGTGCGCCTGACCCTCGTGGAAGATCGGGCTGTCCGAAAGCGGGTCGTGCTCGGACGTTTCCCCAGCCTCGACGACGTCGTGGTACACAGGATCATACAGGACGATGATCTGTCCCTCGACTTCCAGCGCCCAAGGGAGGTAGACGTGCCCGCCCAGCATCCTCGCGATCGCCTCTGCGATCGTGGTCTTACCGTTTCCCGCGTGTCCATACAGGAAGAGCGAGAGGCCCGAGTTGATGGACGGGCCCAACTGATCGAGGAACGCATCGTCGAACACGAGGTGGGAGAATCCCTGACGAATGGTCTCTTCGGTGACCCGCACCCCGCGTACGGTCTGTGACTCGACCCAGCGCCCGTACTGAACAAGCGGTACCGGCGCGGGACCGACGTAGCCATTCACGTCCATTGCTTCTCGCGCCCGAGCCCTGCCCTCTCCCGTGAGGTCGAACGTATACGTTACCCGGCTCTGCCCACCCTCACGAACCTCGATCAGGCGGCGCTGCTGCAGGTCCACGAGCTGCTCGTCCAGAATCCCGAACGGCAGCCGGATAAACGTCCGCAGATGGTCTCCCGATCGCGCTCCGAGGCTGTAGAGGGTCTTCAGAATTAAGTCCGAGATCAGACCAGGGGCCAGTCCAGTATCCGCCGTGGTGATGGGCACTGGAGGGATCGGTTGCCCCGTTCCCGAAAGTGACGCTGGCACCGAATCCTGAAGCACGCTATCGGTCATCGTCTTCTCCGTCACTCGCATGTCCGTCGTCGCTCGCGGACCGAACGCTCATGTGGTCCCCGACGTGCGTATCCGTGGCCTGCAGGGTTCCGACCGGCAGCTCCAGCGCTTGGCGCGCCTTGCCGTGGTGGCGCGAGCGCTGGCCGGGACGAAGGTCGTGGTAGACCGCTATGACCAGCCCGTCACCTCCGAGGAAGGCTACGTCCAGCGCCTGCTTCATTCCATACATGTGGACAGCCTGGCAGGGATCGAGCAGGAGTCCTTCTCCACTCCGCAGGGGAGGGTGCCGGAGGAGGCCCCTCAGCCGCGTCCAGAAGGTGTTCGCTACGCCGATACGCGTTCCCAGGTCGATGCCCGACCTGGACAAGTTGCGCACGACCACCCGCTCCATCAAACGACGCCCCCCAGCTCGTTGATCAGGTGCAGCATCGCCGGGCCCAGTACGACGACGAAGATCGCTGGGAAGATGAAGAACACGAGAGGCGGAACCAGCTTGATCGTCGTCTTTGCTGCGGCCTCCTCCACTCTCTGGCGTCGCTTGACGCGCAGAGTGTCCGAGTGCACGCGGAGCGCCTGGGCGATCGACGTGCCGAACCGGTCCGTCTGGATGAGCATCGTGGCCAGCGCTCGCAGGTCGGAAACGTCGGTCCGCTCACCGAGATTGCGCAGAGCGTCCTCACGGGGCGTGCCGGCTCGCATTTCGAGGTTGACGATCTGTAGCTCCTCGGCGAGGACCGGGCTCATGGTCTCGACCTCATCGGATACGCGGACAAGAGCCTGGTTCAGACCGAGGCCCGCCTCGACGCAGACCACGAGCATGTCCAGCGCATCCGGCAGGGCCTTTTGGATCTCCTTCTTCCGCAGGCGGATCTTCCTTGCCAACACGCCCACGGGAAGCATCCAGAACACGCCCGCACCAGCGATGACCCAGAGGAGCATGCTCCGTCCCTGCAGCGCTGGGATGAGCGCGAGGATGATGACCGCGCCGATACCGAGCGATACGATACGCAACGCGTAGTAGATGGGGACAGCGTCCTGTCGTCGATAACCCGCCCGGACCAGCTTCTGTCGGGTCTCGAACAGATCCTTCCTTCCACTGGCAACGCGCTCGCCGAAGCTCAGGAGCCAGACTTCGAGTTGCTCACGATTGGCATGCCGCTGCCGGCGTTGGACGACGCCCCGCCCGGAAGCGATATCCTGCAATTCCTGCAGGCGTCGCCCTACGGACCGGTCCCGAGCGGGAACCAGCTCGGCGATGGCGATCACCCCGAGAATGGCCGTGACGGCAATCAGAACGGCGACTATAGCAACCACTTAGATCTCGATATCGATGATGCGGCGAATGGTCAGGAATCCGAGGAATTGCATCACCGCCGCCGCCGCGATGAGAACCTTGCCCGTCGGCTCCTCGAACAGGATCGCCATGTACTGGGGATTTAATGCCGTGATGGCCAGACCCAGCAGGATCGGCATGGCCGCGAGGATGTAGCCAGTCAGGCGCCCCTGCGCCGTGTACACACGGATCTGGCGCCGAAGCATGAAGCGCTCTCTGATGGTGTAGGCGATCTTGTCCAGGATTTCAGCCAGGTTTCCACCGACTTCGCGCTGGATCAGGATAGCCGTGACGAATATCCGTACGTCCACCAGGTCAATCCGGTCGGCCATCCCGAGCAGGGAATCCTCGAGAGGAAGCCCGAACTTCTGCTCCTCGAAGATCTGCCGGAATTCCGTCGACATTGGTTCGGGCGACTCCTCGGCAACGACCTTGAGCCCCGTTGGGAATGCGTGGCCCGCCCGGATCGATCGTCCGAGAAGGTCGATGGCCTCGGGGAACTGCTCCTCGAAGCGCCGGATCCTACGCTTCTTCAGGCGCTTGACATAGAACAGGGGAAAGGACAGGCCGGCGAGTCCGGCCAACAGCGTCGGAATCAGGCTCTGTGAGAGGATGAACGCGCTGGCGCTGAGCGCGGCCGCCAGACCCACCGATATGGTGATGAATGTGCCCGGCGTCCAGTTGAGATCCGCCTGTTCCAACAGCACCTTCAGGTCCTGCACCTGCGGGAGAGTCGTCAGTACGGAGTCCAGGCGCGAGTCCGCGGCGCGGTCACGCAGCACCGACGTGCTGAGCAGCTCATCGCTGACTTCGTCCTTTCCCGCGACCGCCTCGAGCTGTCTGCGGAAGTCCCTGCGCCGTCGCACCTCGCGGAGACTCTCTGTGAGGAACGCCAGCGACACGACGGCCATCCCCACGGCGAGGAATACGACGAGGGCCGGCAGCCAGTTGGGAGGAAGAAAATCGAGCATCGGACTGTCTCCGTCAGGCTTCGATGTTCGAGAACAGGGAGACCGGAAGCTCGACGCCGTACGCCAGCATACGATCCGTGAAACGCGGCCGGATGCCGGTCGCCTTGAAGCTGCCGATGACGTTGCCGGCTTCGTCCACCCCCTCGCGTTCGTAGACGAATATGTCCTGCATCGTGATGATGTCCCCCTCCATCCCCGTGATCTCGGAGATATTCACGATCTTCCGCTGGCCGTCGGACAGCCGCTCCACCTGAATCAGAACGTTGATCGCGCTCGCAATCTGCTGACGCATGCCCTTCGTAGGGAGGTTCAGGCCGGCCATCGAGATCATGGTCTCCAGGCGGGCGAGAGCGTCCCGAGGAGTGTTGGCGTGAAGCGTCGTTAGGGAGCCGTCGTGCCCGGTATTCATGGCCTGCAGCATGTCGACGGCCTCGGATCCACGAACCTCACCCATGATGATCCGGTCGGGCCTCATCCGGAGCGAGTTGATCAGCAGGTGTCGCTGGGACACTTCGCCGACGCCCTCAACGTTGGCCGTGCGGGTCTCGAGCCGTACGACGTGTGGCTGCCTCAACTGAAGCTCCGCAGAGTCCTCGATCGTGACGATTCGCTCGGAGGCTGGGATGGCCTCCGACAGCATATTGAGAAGCGTCGTTTTACCGGCGCCGGTACCTCCCGAAATCAGGACGTTCAGGCGTGCCTTCACTACTCCCTGCAGGAGCTCGAGCATGGCAGGGGTCAGGGTCTTCGTGCGGAGGAGGTCCGGGGCTGAGAGAACGTCCTTCTTGAACTTACGGATCGACAGATGGGGACCGTCCAGGGCAAGCGGCGGAATGACCGCGTTGACACGCGATCCGTCGGCCAGCCTGGCGTCCACCATCGGAGACGAGTCGTCGATGCGACGTCCCACGGCCGAGACGATTCGGTCGATGATCTGGAGCAGGTGCCGGTCGTCCTTGAATTGGACGTCTATCTTCTCGAGACGCCCGTTGCGCTCCACGAACACCCTCCGGTGCGTGTTGACCAGGATATCTGAAATCGTCGGATCCTGGAGAAGAGGCTCGATGGGACCCAGGCCGAAGATCTCGTCGAGGACCTGTGTCACCAGGTCCTCGCGCTCGTCGTAGTTCAGTGGCGTCGCTTCGCTGGCGAGAAGGTCGTGAACGACCTTGCGGATCTCATCCACGACCTGCGCTTTGTCCAACGCGTCGATGTTCGAGAGGTTCAGTCTCTCGAGAAGCTGACGGTGCACACGCACCTTGATATCCTGGAGAAGCCGCACGTCCTGCTCCTCACCCGGCGGCCTGCCAGGGGGGGTGGGCGACGACGGCTGTTTGTCTCCCCACGGCAGCGGCACGCCTCCGGAACTTGGCTCCGGCGGCTGGTTCACGTCTGTTTCTGAGCGACCGAACTCGTTCATCTGGCTTCACTCCTCTTGCTGCTCTTCGGCCCGAACATCCGTCGGATGCCGCCGAAGAGACCATCGCCATCCGCCTGCTCCGGGGTGATCCCGGTCATCGTCGTCACGAGCGACTTCAGGTCACGGGCGAATACAGACTTATCCGTCATGACCACCGGCTTGCCCGAGTTGATGGAGTTCATGACGGACTCGAAGTCGTTTCCGAGCGTCCAATAGACGGGAAGACCCAGAGTCTTCTCGATCTCCTTCAGAGAGATCGGGTCGCTGGCTTGATACCGGTTCACGACGAGGCGAAGCCAGTCTTCTCCCTTGACCGAGCCCATCCGCTCCAGAAGCGGGAGGCACCGCGTGATGTTGCGAAGCGATGGCAGATCGACGTTCGTTATCAGGAACACATGATCGGCCTGCTCGAACGTGGCCAGGGTCGGCGGCGAAAATGACTTCGACGTATCGACGACGATGTAGTCGTAATGCTGTTTGAGAAAATGGAGAATCTGGCGAATCTGGTCTCCGGTGACCGTCTCTGCCTTTGCCGGATGGAAGGGCGCTGACAGGAGCTCGACGCCCGACTCGTGCCGCTCGATATACGAAGCCAACAGCCCCGCGTCTACGCGATGGAAGTTGCGTACGAGGTCCACGAAGCTGAAGCGAGGTTCGACACCCAGGAGAAGCGCCGTCTCTCCAAGCTCCAGGTCGAGGTCGACGAGCAGGACCTTCTTCCGCGTAACGAGGTGGAGGGCGACGGCGATGTTCGTCGCGACGCACGTTGATCCCGTACCACCCTTGGGGCTGAAGATGGCCAGCAGCTTGGCCGGATCCCTGCGCCGGACCTCGTTCTTGCGACCGAACTTGCGGCTTAGTCGGTCGATCGCATCCTGGAGGTCTTCTTCCGAGAGCGGCTTCTGCAGATACTCCGAGATACCGGCCTGCATGGCCTGGAGAAGAAGCTCGGGGGCCAACGGGGGCCCCACTCCGATGATCCTGCGTCCCGGAGCGCCTTCTCCGAGAAACTGGGCGAATTTCAGCCCCATCACGGGGTCATCTTCCAGGTCGAGGAAGATCAGCTCGGGATCCAGTTGTCTGAGCTGCTCGAGCCTGGCATCATCGATCTCCGTGAACGGTACGGGGATCTCCAGGCCGATCCGCAGACCGGTTTCCTCCGACTCGTCTTCAATGACCTGCCGGAGCAGGGCGCGAAGATCGGCGTCGGTGGAGATGACCGCGCTCTTGATCTCGATCACATTCATGTCTCGATGCCACACAGGCTACGGTTCAAGGGCCGGGTCCCCACGATCACTGGCCTTCGATGGTGGGAAGAGGCTCCAACATGCTGTCGTCCCAATTCCACACGTCTGGCTCGCCGGTCGGAACGGGGGGCGCCTGATCCACCGGCCGCACGAGCCGGGGAGTCACGAGCACCAGCAGCTCGGTCTTGTTCTGACGCATCTCCTTCGACCGGAACAGGCTGCCAAGGATCGGGATGTCACCCAGAACAGGGATCTTGTCGATGTCTTCGAGCATCGAGTTGTCGATCAGGCCCGCGATCGCGAAGGTTTGACCGTCGGCCAGTTCGACCACCGTCTCCGCCCTGCGGGACAGGATCGACGGAATGTTGAATCCCGACAGGGTGAGTCCGTTCGCGAAGTCGAGCGTCGAGACCTCCGGCGCAACGTGCAGCCGGATGTTGCCACTGGGCTGGATCGTGGGAGTGAAGTTGAGCCTGATGCCGAACTCGCGGAACTGGATCGTGACGGCTCCCACGTTCGATCCACCCTGCACGACCGGATACGGAAACTCTCCGCCAGCCAGGAACGACGCCTCCTGTCCGTGCACGGCTAGAAGATTGGGCTCGGCCAAGCTGCGGAACAGGCCGTTCGACTTGAGCGCCTGAATGAAGGCTCCCACGCCGTTCTTGTGGTCGATCAGGAAGATGTTCAGCGCGTCCGAGAACGTCCCGTCCAGTGTGCCGCCCCCACCGTCTCCAATGGGCAGGCTGGCGGCCGGTGATGGGGGCCTGCCGGTGCCAAAACCAGCCGAGTAGTCGTCGCCGAGCTTTAGTATGTTGATCCCGGCCCTCTCGATGGCCGTGCGGCTGACCTCGGCAAACCGGACCTGGAGCAGCACCTGGCCGGGATGGGGAACACTGATCTGATTCACGATTGAGACGTCGCCTTCCCCTACCCCCAGGAAGCCCTCAGCGATGCTCACGGCGCTCTCGGCCGTGAGCTGCTGCGACACCCGGCCCGAGAGAATGACGGCCCCACCCGACGCGAGCACGGCGATGCTGTCGTCGGGGAAGAGGTTCCGGAAATCGGCTTCCAGGCTCTCGACATCGGGTGACACACGTATCTGGTACATCCGCCGTCCACCCGCGTTGTCCCAGAGCAGAAGAGTGGTCGTGCCGCTACTCTTGCCGTTCACGACGATCTCACGCACAGACACGGGGATCGCGTCAGCCACGCTCGGGTCCGCGATCGACACACGCCTGATCACGACAGGGTGCGAGACCACATGCGAGTTCCCGAGGGCCAGATCGATGATTCCGCTCGGAGTCACGCTGCTGGGCACCACGTCCTGAGCCGGCGCCGAACGGGAGATGGCGAGGCAGGCCAGAACGGCCAGGGCCAGTCCACCGACCCGCGTGATGCGGCGGTGCATTTGGGTCCGTTTGCTGACTGCGTTCATTGGGAGCCACCCTCGTCAAGTGTTTCCGTTTCTACTTGGTTGCCTCGCCAGACCTCGATCTGCCTGGTCGTCTGAGCGGGAGGCGGTGTGGCACGCCGGGGCGCGGACGACCTCCTCGCCACGCGCTGGGCCGGAATGAGGCTGTTGAGGCGCGCTCCCTGCGTGGTAACGGAATCCACGTCCAGTGTATTGCGCAGGGCCAGCTGTATTCGGCCGCGTGTGGCCGCAAGAACGAGTTCCTCCGCTTGCTCCGGCGTCACGAGCATCGTGAGAACGGTAACCTGAATCGGCTCGCCGTTGATGGTCTGCTCGATCACCTGGCCGGACGTGAGCACGGGGATGTTCTGCAGCACGATCTTGGTCTCCGGGTTGCCCTGCTGATTGCCCTGGTCTAGCGTGACCAGCACGTCGACCCGAGTACCGGGCAGCACGAAGCCGGCGATGCTGATCACGTCATCGACGCGCACGCTCACACCGCGCATCCCCTCGGGGATCACGATCGGTAGACCTCCCCCGGCCTCCTTTACCGCGATCTTGCTCGAGATCAACGGTTCGTTGAGGACGACGTTGTAGATCACACCGCGCCCGAGCACCTCCTCGACCGACGAGCTATAGCCCTCCGGAAGGAGACCCCCCGGCCAACCGACGAGCTTCACGTCCTCGGCGGTCAACACTGTGCCGAGTGACAGATCGCGTGCCGCTACCACCACTTCCGTGGAGGCCGGCTCGGACGTTCTGATGGGACTCTCAGGCTGGCGCAGGTAATTGAGCGCCAACCACGCGGCGGCAAGCCCCGACAAGAGAGCCAGCGCCATCACGATGAAAAGCCGTCGACTACGCATGGCCAGTTATCCTGTTTCTCGACATGATCATCAGGCTCATACTCTTTGAGCGTCTTACCAAAGAAGGGCGATGACGGCACCGGCCGCTATCGCGACACCGTACGGAACCGTGACTGCGTCCCTGGTCTCGAGCGTTGGGACGGTCTGCACCTTTCCGCTACTGATCGCCCGCAGCACCATCCCACGCATGACCGTGAAGGTCCCGGCGAGGCTCTCTCCCAGGCGCCTGCGGCGCAGGGAAACGACGATGGCGAGCACTCCGCCCACGAGGGCGGTTGCGAGAAGGGCGACGAAAGTGCCGTATGGCCCGAGAAAGGCTCCCACGGCGGTAAGTAGCTTGACGTCGCCACCCCCCATGCCCTTGAGCATGAACAGCGGAAAGGTGAGAAGGAATGCCAGAAGGGCACCGAGGAGTCCGCCGACCAGAGCGTCGACGCCACCGATGGACAGGCGCAACACCAGGGCGACGGCCAGACCGCCTACCGTGATGAAGTTGGGTATTCTACGGGTCCCGATATCGAAAGTCGCACCGAGTGCGACCGTCAGGACCAATCCGACTGCGCTGAGATCCACGGGTGGTCCCCCGGTTCTGATTGTCTGTTGTTGTGGTGGCGCGGATGGGCGGGCCGTCAGCTCGCCCATCCGCACGCGGTCTTCGACTTAGACGGCGCCAAGATTGCTGCTGATGTTGTTGAACACCGTCGCGATGATC
>Ga0255057_10000136_pt1 | contig 40717 bp, 37 predicted proteins | sample Cases_109_6_MG_FD_189022 | JGI IMG/M metagenome (GOLD analysis project Ga0255057, IMG submission 189022) | Seawater microbial communities from Amundsen Gulf, Northwest Territories, Canada - Cases_109_6 | ecosystem: Environmental > Aquatic > Marine > Gulf | place: Canada: Northwest Territories... | reverse complement strand
GCCCCCACCGGCTCCGGCTCGTCGCAGCCTATGCAGCTTCCCGAACCGGAAAAGTCCCGCGTGAAGCCGATGCGCGAGCCCGCGGCCAGGTCGATGCGTGGAAAGCGGGTGTACTCCACGATGCGCACGGCGTCGTGCCGGAACTCCCGGCGTCTGCGGGTGGGCTGCAGCCTCGGTTCCAGGATCGCACTCATCGGGCCATCTCCCTGGAGGCGGAGTCGGGCCCCCAGGCCAGATCCGCGAAAAAGTCGGGTCGCACCTCGAAGACCCCGGTCTCCACGACGCAAAGGAACTCCGCCGCCAGATCCGGGTCGAACTGCACCCCCGCGAAGCGGCGCAGCTGCTCGGCGGCCAGGTCTGGGCCCAGGGCGCGGCGGTAGGGCCGGTCCGTCGTCATCGCGTCATAGGCGTCCGCCACCGCGATGACGCGGGCCGCCAGGGGAATGTCGTCTCCGGCCACGCCGTCGGGGTAGCCGCTTCCGTCCCACCACTCGTGGTGGTGCCGCACGGCGAGCCCCACGTAGGGGGCGATATCGAGCGGGTGGAGCAGCCGCGCGCCGATGCAGGGGTGTTCCTGCACCGCATCGCGCTCGGCGGGATCGAGGGCGTCCGCGCGCCCGAGGATGTCGGTGGGGATGCCCACCTTGCCGAGGTCGTGCAGGAAGGCGGCGAGGCGCAGCTCCTCACGCTCGCGGGCCGGCAGCTGCAGGCGTTCGCCCAGCAGCGTGGCGTAGGAGGCGACGCGGCGCGCGTGACCGCGGAAGAAGCGGTCCTTCGACTCGATCGTCTCGGCCAGGACCTCCAGGAACTCCGCGCTGCGGGTCCCGCCCGAGCTCGGATCGTCCCCGAGGCCCGGGCTCGCGGCGCCGAAGAGATCGCCCACCCGGCCGCGCAGCTTCTGGCTCCGACGCACGTCCTCGACGATCGACTCGGCGTCGCGATCGTGGCCGGTTGCCTGCCCCAGCTCTTCCAGAAAGGCCATCAGCCGCAGCCGCGAAGTCCGGCGCGCGAGCGCCCGGCCCACGGCGTTGCCCACGGCAACGACGTCGAAGGGCTTCTGGAGGTAGTCGCAGATGCCGAGCCGCACACCCGCCGCCGCGCTCTCGACGCTGCCGCAGCCGGTGATCACGATGACCTCCGTCTGCGGGTATTCCGAGCGCAGCGCGCGCATCAGCTCCTCTCCCCGCATGCCCGGCATGTTGAGGTCGAGGGTCACCAGGTCGATGGGCTGGCAGCGCAGCACCTCCAGGGCCTCGGCTCCGCTCGAGGCCTGAACGACGCGGTGGATCGGCTCGAGGATGAGGCGAAGCGACTCGCGCGGGCCCAGCTCGTCGTCCACGACGAGTACGCTGCAGCAAGGGGGGCTGTCACAAGGGGGAGGCTGAGCGTTCATGCCGACCGAGAGAGCAAGCCGTATGCCAGCCTCGGCCTGGCACGCGAGGGCTGCTGCAAGCCCCCGGAATCTCAGGGTTCCGGGCTCTTCCAGCGGGAGCAGCGCACGGGCATTGGCCTCCCTCCGGGCGTTCCGATCGGAACACACAGCGCCCGAAATCGATCCAAATATCTGGTAACACTTACCTTTTAGTGACGTTCCAAATGGGACATCAAGTCGACGCGGCGACCCCGTGCCGATCCATCTTGATCTTGAGAACCCGACGTGTGATGCGCAGCAGCTCGGCTGCGCGGGTCTGGTTGCCGCCCGAGCGGTCCAGGGCCTCCTGGATCAAGCCCCGCTCGAAGCCGGCCGCCGCCGCCTCGAAACCGAGCTCGCCAGCACGCACTGCGTCGCACAGCGCCTCCTTGCGGGCGGCCTGCGCGATTGCGTCGGGCAGGTCTTCAGGCTCGATCAGCTCCCCCTCGGCTAGAGCCACCGCCCGCTCCACCGCGTTGGCGAGCTCCCGCACGTTGCCCGGCCAGGGGTAGCGGTCGAGGGCGGCCTGGGCTGTGCGCGAGAGGCGCTGCGGGCCGCGTCCCATCTCCTGGCGCGCGCTCTCGAGGAAGTGGAGGGCGAGTCTCTTCACGTCGTCGCGCCGCTCACGCAGCGGCGGAAGCTCCAGGGGCACGACGTTGACGCGGTAGAAGAGGTCTGCGCGGAAGCGCCCCGCCTCGACGTCGCGCTCGAGGTCGCGGTGCGTCGCCGCGATGACGCGCACATCGACGTCGATGGGCGAGCTGCCGCCCAGACGGTCGATGCGCCGCTCCTGCAGTGCGCGCAACAGCTTGGCCTGCACGCTGGGGGCGAGCTCGCCGATCTCGTCGAGGAAGAGGGTTCCGCCGGACGCCTGCTCGAAGCGCCCGATGCGCTGCTCGCGGGCGTCGGTGAAGGCGCCCCGCTCGTGCCCGAAGAGCTCACTCTCGATCAGGGTCTCCGGAATTCCGGCGCAGTTGACGGGTACGAAGGCCGCGGCGGAGCGAGGTGAGAGGTCGTGGATGGCGCGCGCCGCCAGCTCCTTGCCGGTGCCACTCTCGCCCCGGATCAGCACCGTCGCCTTCGAGTCCGCCACGCGGCGGATGGTGTGGAAGACACGCTGCATTGCCTCGCTGCCACCCAGCAGGCCACCCAGGCGCTCGCGGGTCTCGACCCGGGCGCGCAGCTCTACGACCTCGCGTTCCAGCTCCCGGCGCTCCAGCAGCTTGCGGACCTTGATGCGCAGCGCCTCCACCTCGAAGGGTTTCGTGAGGTAGTCGGCCGCACCCTGCTTCATGGCCTCCACGGCCGTCGACACTGCGGTGGTGCCGGTGAGTACGACCACCGGCGGACCAGCGGGTACTCCGCACAGCTCGTCGAGCAGATCGAAGCCGCTGCGGCCCGGCATCACCAGATCCAGCAGCACCAGGTCGGCAGGCGCCGCCGCGAGCACGCGAAGTGCCTCATCGACACTCGCCGCGAGCACCACCTCGCACTCCCCCTGGAGTACCAGGCGCAGCGATTCGCGGACGCCCCCCTCGTCGTCCACCACGAGCACACGCGGCACGCCGCGCAGGGTACCGAATGCGCCGAGTGCGAGGCTGCACAGGCGCCACTCGGCAAACGCTTCAGGCCTCAGGCAAGGCGGCTTCGACGCTCGTTGACCGGCAACCAAGGCAAGCCGCAGGCTTGCCGTGCCGGCAGGGCGGCGCCAGCCGGCCGCTAACCGGCTAAATCATGACGGCAGGTCCACCACGATGACGGTCTCGGTGCTGTCACTGGTGTCGAGCGTCAGGGTGCCGCCCTGGGCGCGCACCACGATCTCCGCCACGGCGACGTCGAGGGCGTTGGCGGCGGGGGCGAGGTCGGCGCGCTGCGGGCCGGCGGGGCCCATCTGGGGACCGCGGTAGCGCAGCAGCACGCGCACGCTGGGGCCGCCGCGCAGGCCGCTGGTGTTGCGCTTGGAGGCGATGTAGACATGGCCACGCTCGGGCACCAGGCCGATGGCCGCGTCCAGCAGCGCCTCGAACACGAAGCGCAGCTGCTCGGGATCGGCCTGCGCGCGCGGGCGTCCTCGATCGAGCTCCTCGAGCACGAGCAGGCGCCGTTCGTGGATGCGGCCGCGGCGTTTGTCCAGCACCTCCTCGAGCAGGCCGCCCACGTCTATGGCTTTGCCCTCGGGAGCCGAGAAAGCGGCCAGGCGGTCGAGGCGCTCGAGTGCCTCGTCGACGCGCGAAAGGCCCTCCCCAGCGAGCTCGGCGAAGCGTGCGCGGAACTCCGGGTCGGCGTGATTGTCGGGAAGCAGCTCGGCCAGCGCGCGCACGGCGGTCAGGGGGTTGCGCAGCTCGTGTCCAACAGCCGCCGCCAGGCGGGTGAGCTCGGCCCCCGAGCCAGCCACCGCGGGCCTGCGCGACCCAGCTGGCGCTTCGGTCCGGGCAGCCGGAGTTCGTGACGCAGCTGACGCGTCGGCCCGGGCAGCAGGAGTTCTTGACGCGGATGACGCGTCGGCCCGGGCGGCAGGCGCGTCGGTCTTCAGCACGGCGTCGAGCAGCTCGGCGGGTTCGGGCTCCTCGAGCGAGCCGAGCGTATCGAGCGCGAGCTCAGGCACAGCCTCCACCGTGGGCAGCGCGTCCTCCCCCGGCTCCAGCGTCTCCAGGCTGCGCACCGAGGGCGGCGCCTCGACGGCTGGCAAGGCCTCCGGCTCGAGTGGCACCTCGCGTGTCAGGGACGCCTCCACCGTGGGCAGCGGCTCCAGCGCGGGCAGCTCCTCGAGAGCCGCCGCCGACTGCCGGGGCGACGCGTCGCTCGGCGCCAGCTCCGCCTCCAGCACGCCCCCGTGCAGGGGCGCGAAGGCTTCGCCGTCGAGCACCAGATCCTCCGCACCCAAGGGGTCGGCAGCGCTGGCGGCCAGCGACTGCTCGAGCACCGCCTCGAGCTCGCGGATATTCCCCGGCCAGGGGTACTCCTCGAGTGCCGCCAGGGCGTCCTCTCCGAGCCTCCGCGGGGGCAGGCCACGCGCTGCACACCAGGCGCGCAGGGTCTCGTGGGTCAGGTTGGCCAGCACCTCGCCGCGCTCGCGCAGCGGAGGGACGCGCTGCGTCAGGGCGCCGAGCGCACGCCGGAGGTTGGGCTCGACGCCTTGCTCACGTGAGGTCCCGAGCCAGCGCAGCGAGTCGGTTCGCAAGCAGTCTTGCGGAGGGCCGAAGCGCACCCAGCCGCTCACCTCCCGCTGGAGCGCGGGGGAGAGCTGCTCGAGGTCGGCGAGCCAGAGGGTACAGGCGCGCAGGCTGCGGGGGTTGTGGCGGGCGCGCAGCAGGGCTGCGATCAGGTCCTCGGCCCGGGTCTCTGGTTCACAGCGCAGCTCCACCAGCGCGCCTTTGCGGGTGGCTCCGAAGTGGTGCAGGTAGCGCGCCAGCGTCCCCCGGCCGCTGCCGGGCTCGCCCTCGATCAGCACCGGTACCTCGCCCATGCGCGGGTCGAGGGCGCGCAGCAGCTGGGGCAGCTCGAGATCAGAGAAGGCGCGCGAGAAGCGCTCGCTGAGGGCGTCGCGGGCCGGGCGCTGCGAGAGCGGGAGTGGGTCGGCCTGGGCCCGAGCGGCGGCCTCGCGCAGGGAGGCGCGCAGCAGGCCGGGGTCGGGCGGGTAGGTGAGCAGCGTGGCCGGCAGGCTGTCGAACAGGCGGCGCGCGCGATCGAGGTCGCCCGCGTCGCCGACCAGGATCCAACCGGCGTGTCGCTGTCGGCCAGCCAGGCGGTGGACGAACTCGAGCTCCTGCTCCAGGTCGCCCGCAAGGCCGAGCAGCACCGCGTCCGGGGCGGAGCCCTCGTCGAAAAAGGCATCGCCAGGCGCACCGAGCGTCGCCTGGTGGGAGGAGCCCACGAGCCGCGCCAGAGCGCGCCTCTGCGTCTCGTCGCGGTGTATGATCCACAGCGATGTCATTCGAGGTCCCATCCGGGGTCGTCAGATCCGGCGAGTGAGTTCCTGGCGCCGGCGCCTGGATACACTCTTCCGCAGCCAATTGCCGGCAATCCTCGTGCCAAGCGTTCCAGCTCGGCAAGCAAGCCGCAGCAAGCGCCGCAAATGTCCGGAATGAAGGCCGAACTGTCCGCGGGGGTCGTGTCGCTCACGACGCCCTCCGGGGCCTGGGAGCGTCGGCCATCGGGGAAAGTGTGGAAAGGATTTCACAGGGGGGTACTTGCACTAGGATACTCGGGGAGGAAGGGGGGAGCTTGGCCGTGCACGACAGCGGACCGGAGGTCCGCCTTCGCAACTGGTTCGACCGGCCCTACGACGACGCGATCTCGGCGGCGCGTACCTGCTACTCGCCGCGCGTGGTGTCTCCCGACGAGGTCACCGAAGGGCAGCGGGAGCGCATCGGGCCCCTCACTTTCGACGGGGGCCACCACACCGTCTTCCAGCACGCGACTTTCGAGTTCGCCCTGTCCGGCATCTCGCGGCAGCTGGTGTGGTCTTTCCTGCACGCCTTCCCCTTCTACAACACCGAGCAACAGAGTCAGCGCTACGTGAAGCTCGACGCTGTGGAGGCGCACCTGCCGCCGGAGCTCGGCGGTGCCGCGCGTGACGTATTCGAAGCCGGCGTCGAGAGGGCCTGGGAGGCCTACCGCGAGCTCACGCGCCGGCTCGTGCCGATCACGCGCGAGATCCTGGGCGAGCTGTGGCGCCTCGACCAGCGCAAGAACCAGGCCTTTGGCAGGAGCGTGGCCCGAGAGGCGGAGAAGAAGGCGATCGAGACAGCCCGCTACGTGATCCCCGTCGCCTGCCACACCGCGATGGTCTACACGGTCTCCGGGATCGTCCTGCATCGCCTGCGCCGCATGATGCGCGTCGGCGACGTGCCCCAGGAAGCCGCGCGGGTGGTTTCGCTGATGCTGGCCGAGGTGGAGCGCCTCGATCCCGACTTCTTCCAACGCGTGGGCGACGCACCGTTGGAGAGCGACCAGGTGGTGGAGACGCAGCTCGCGCCCGCCGGCGTGGGCGATGCGGCCAACTGCGAAGCGTTCGACAAGGGTCTCGATGGGCGGCGTTCGCGCCTGGTCGACTACGGGCTGCGCGCGCCGGAGGTGATTGCCGACGCCGTACGCCACGTGTTGGGCCGCTTCGACCTGGACGATGGCGCGGCCCTCGAGCTGGTGTTGGACCCGCGCCGAAACCCCTACCTGCTCGAGAATCTCAACGTCTCGACCCACGCGCCGCTGATGCGGACTCTCGCTCACGCCCACTACGTCTTTCGCAAGAAGCTCTCGCACACGGCAGACTCCCAGGACCAGAGACACCGGACGGTGCCGGGATCGCGGCCGCTGCTGTCGCGCACCGTGCCCGGGACGGTGGACGTGGTGGAGCCCGAGCTCGTGCGCGACGACCCGGGATGCCACGCCGTTTTCCGCGAGGCGGTGGAGTCGGCCTGGGACACCAGGGCGCGCCTGCTCGAGCTGGGCGTCTCGCCCGAGGCGGCTCTCTACGTGCTCCCGAATGCGCTCGCCATCCGCTTCGAGGAGTCGGGCAGCCTGCTCGACCTGATGCACAAGTGGCACATGCGCACCTGCCTCAACGCGCAGCGTGAGATCTTCGAAGCGTCCATGCAGGAACTCGAACAGGTTCGGGCCGTTCACCCCGCGCTCGTGGAGCACGTGGGCCCCCCTTGCTACGTACGCTCGGGCCTGGTGCGGCCGCGCTGTACCGAGGGTTCGCACTTCTGTGGAGTTCCGGTATGGCGCAGCTTCCCCGCCGTCGAACGCTCGATCTGAAAAGCCGCCACCGCTATCTCCGGCTGGCTCTGGTGGCGACGCTGTTGCTGGCGCCGCTCTCGGCCGCTGGCCAGGTAGACCTCGTGGGCACCTGGCACGTGCTCGTGCACTACACCGATGACAACACCAACCACCCCGAGCAGATGCGCTGGCTCGACCGCGTCTGGGTCTTCGAGCGCAAGGGCAGCCGCCTGTCCTGGTCCGAGTACCCCATCACCGTCTTCGGCAACGAGACGGGCCGCTTCGAGCGGCGCTCGACTGGCCAGTACGCGCGCACCTTGGGCGCCTGGGAGCCCAACGCCGAGCAGCTCCAGAACATCCAGCAGGGCGTCCGCGTCAACACGCGCGGCGTGAAGAAGAAGTCGCTGCGCGGCTCGGACGACGACGGCTGGCGCACAGTGAGCCGCTCGCGCGCGGGCTCGGCCTCGGTGATCACCTATCAGGAGAACTGGAGCGTAGAGGGCACGCCCGGGTCGCCCATCTTCAGCCAGCAAGACGTGATGGGCTCGGGGCGCAGCGAGACGCTGGAGGGCGTAACGAGCTTCGAGACCAGCTCCGTAGAGGCCGGCGGAGGGCTGCTGCTCGGGAAGTTCGAGCGCGATGGCACCCGGCACGGAAGCTTCCAGATGCGGCGTGCGGGCGCGGCCGGAATGCTCGAGAAGAAGAGCCAGGCGGAGATCCAGGCCCAGGGCGCGCGGCGCGGGATGGCCACCAGCAGCGTGGTGCGCGAGATCGTGCGCGAAGAGATCGTGAAGGGGCTGGACGCAGCCGGTGTCGCGCTCTCGGACGCGGAGATCGACGCCGTCGTGGGCGACTCGATCACGCTGGCCATGAACGGCATGGAGGGCGCGGAGCTTCGTGAGGAACTGATGGAGCGCCTGCAGCAGCGCGCCTTCGGCTGGGCGCCCGCCGACGCAGTCCACGACGACAGCTTCCGCTACCGGCTTCCCTTCGACAGCAGCACGCCGCGGCGCGTGCTGGAGGTCCCGGTCGAGGAGCTGGCGAGTTCGGTGCTGGGGGCCCAGCCCAGCCTGGTGCGCGAGCTGCAGCAGAGCCTCGAGCACCTGGTGGCCTTCGACATGCCCGAGGGCGAAGCGGTGCTGGCGGCCCGGCCGGGCCGCGTGGTTCGCAGCAGTGACAGCGCAGATGGCGAGCGGGAGCGCCGGGCTCCCGGCGCTGACGTCACAGTGCTGCACGAGGACGGCAGCTTCGCTCACTACTCGAGCCTGCAGCCGGGAGTCACCGTGAAGACCGGCCAGCAGCTCGAGGCCGGCGACCGCATCGGCAGCAGCGGGCAGATCGGCGTGATGGCGGTTCCGATGCTCGCCTTCGGTGTCTTCGTCCTGGACGACCAGGGCCGACCCCGCTCCTTGCCGATTCGCTTCGACGACGCTTCGGCCGAGGGCGTTGCGCCGGAGGTAGGGCAGTCCTACGGGGGCCCGCGGAGCAGCGGGGCGCCCTAGTGCCCGGTGCGCGCGGCGCCGGGCCCCGGGACGCCGACCGGGTGGTGGCCCTGTGGTCAGCCCTGATGGCGCACCATCGCCGCCTGGATTCGCACTGGCACACGGCCGCGGGCGCCGCGGAGCAATGGGGCAGCTTTCTGGGCCGGCTGCTCGAGGACCCGGACGCGCTGGTGCTGGTGTGGGAGGAGCCAGAGGGCGATCTACTCGGCTTCTGCGCAGCCCAGATCGGTCGGGCTCCACCCATTCTGGTCGAGCGGACCCGCTGCGAGATCACCGACCTGTTCGTACGCGAGGACGCCCGGCGGCGCGGAATCGCCGCCGGCCTGGTCCGGGCCGCCCTCGACTGGTGCACAGAGCGAGGCGTGGAGCGTGTGGTGGCCCGCGTGGCGTCCCAGAATGCCCAGGGACAGGCATTCTGGCGCGCCCTGGGCTTCGGCGACTTCGTGGACGAGTTGCAGCGCCGCCTGTAACCTCACCGCTCGCGGGCGTCTCCGCTCACAGCCCGCTCCGCTCCGGAGCCACAGTCATGCCCCCCCCCTCTGCGTCCAAGGGACAGCAACTGCATCCGCTCGCTCGGGAGCTCGACGAGCGCCTGGAGCGGGCGGCCCCTCCGGTGCGGGAGATGCTCTCGCCGCTCGGGCGCAGGCTCTACTTCCCGACCGGCGGCATCCTCGCGCAATCGGCCGAGGCGCGGCAGCGCGCGGGCGTGGCCAACGCCACCATCGGGATCGCGACCGAGGCGGGTAGCCCGATGTTCCTGCCCAGCCTGGCGGCGAGCCTCTCCGGCATAGACCCGGCCGATGCCTTCGACTACGCCCCGCCCGCGGGCCGCCCCGCACTGCGCGAGCGCTGGCGCGAGAAGCTGCTGGCAGAGAATCCGTCGCTGGCCGGCAAGGCCTTCTCCCTGCCGTTGGTGACCAGCGCCATTACCCACGGCCTGATGCTCGCAGGAGACCTGTTCGTCTCACCGGGCGACCACATCCTGTTGCCCGACAAGCTCTGGGGCAACTACCGCCTCACCTTCGAGACCCGGCTCGACGCGAAGATCGTGACCTTCCCCTTCTACGCCGGGAGCGGCTTTGCCACCGAGGCCTTCGCCGCTGCCCTGGAGGAGGAGGCCAGCCGCCGCGACAAGCTGGTGGTGCTGCTCAACTTCCCCAACAACCCCACCGGCTACGTACCCACCGCGAACGAGGGCGAGGCGATCGTCCGGGCGCTCGAGCGCGTGGCCGCGGGCGGCACGCGCCTGGTGGTGTTGATCGACGATGCCTACTTCGGCCTCTTCTACCACCTGGGTGGAGAGTCGATGACCGAGAGCTTGTTCGGTGCGCTGTCCAACCTGCATGCGAACCTGCTGGCTGTGAAGCTGGACGGCGCCACCAAGGAGCTCTTCGTCTGGGGCCTGCGCTGCGGCTTCATCACGTTCGGGCCGGGTCGTGCCGACAGCGCGGCCGAGGTGGCCGAGGTGCTCGAAGCCAAGGTGAAGGGCGCTATCCGCAGCGCCATCTCCAACGTGCCCATGCTCTCCCAGACGCTGGTCGAGCGGGCGCTGGCCTCCGAGACGATCGCCAGCGAGCGAGAAGGCAAGCGGGAGCTGCTCCGGCTGCGCGCCGAGCGGGTGCATCAGGTGGCCACCGCGCCGCGCTTCCGCGAGAGCTGGGAAGTCTACCCCTTCAACAGTGGCTACTTCATGTGCGTCAAGGTCAACGGGGTGGATGCAGGGCAGGTGCGCTCTCACTTGCTCGACGCCTATGGGATCGGCCTCATCGCCACCTCGGGCAGCGATCTGCGGGTGGCCTTTTCCTGTCTGGAGCTGGAGCAGGTCGAACCGCTCTTCGACGCCCTCCACAAAGCGATTCAGGAGCTGGTGTAGAAGTCGAACGCCCTAGGCAGGCAAATTGGGGTAAAATACCCCCGATTCCGGGCACGTAGGAAACACTTTGCCGTGCGCCGGTGTCTGCCGATGGCTAAGTGTTGCCGCGCCCTTTCGGGGGGGAGGAGAGGTTTCATGAAGCGCTGGACTAGGCGCGCCATACGCATCTTGTGCCACGACCTGTCGCTCGCGGCACTCGTGCTGGCTTTTCTCGCCGTCTCGGCGGGAGTGCTCACGGCTGCGCGCTACGACCCGGCCGTGCTGGCTGCCATCGGCGTCACCAGCCCCGAGCCCCTGGAAGAGGATCTCGCTGCCGCCGAAACGCCGTTCGAAGTGGCCGACCCGGCCTCCGAGCCCGAGTCGCTGAACGTCACAACGGGTCAGATCGGTAAGGGCGAGAGCCTGGCCGCCTCGCTCGGCGCTCAGGGTGTCGGCCCTGCCGAGATTCACGTGATCGCCAGCGAGCTGCGTCCTCTCTTCGACTTCCGCCGCGCCCAGCCGGGGCACCGCTATCGCCTGGTCCAGGACGAGAGCGGCACTGTGCTCGAGTTCCGCTACTTCGTTTCGCGGCTGGACGGGTACGTGCTGATCCGCGATGCCGAGGGCGAGAGCTACACGGCGAAGCGAGACTCGGTGGAGCTGCGCCCGCGCGCCATGCGCCTGGCCGGTACTGTGACCTCCACGCTCCATGAAGGCGTGGTGGCACTCGGGGAGCGCGGCCAGCTCGCGAACGATTTCTCGGAGATCTTCGCCTGGGACATCGACTTCTCCCGCTCCGTCCGGCCGGGTGACGAGTTCCGCATCCTCTACGAGAGGCTCTATCGGGACGACGAGGTCGAGGGCGAGGTCTACGTTCGGCCTGGTCGCATCCTGGCGGCGAGCTACCGCGGCGGCGTCGGCGATTTCTCCGCCGTCTACTTCGAGCCCGAGGAAGGCCGCGGTGGCTACTACCGGCCTGACGGCACCAGCGTCGAGGGCAAGTTCCTGCGCGCACCGTTGCGCTACAGCCGCATCACTTCGCGCTTCACCGAGCGACGCCACCATCCCATCCTGAAGGTGACCCGCCCGCACCACGGCATCGACTACGCAGCCCCGCTGGGCACTCCGGTCTGGTCGGTGGGCAATGGTCGCGTCATCTACCGCTCTCGGGCCGGCGGCTTCGGCAACCTGGTCAAGGTTCGCCACGAGAACGGGCACGTCTCCTACTACTCCCACCTCTCCCGCTTCGCCAAGGGTCTGAAGGTGGGGCAGGCGGTCTCCCAGAAGCAGGTGATCGGCTACGTGGGAGCGTCCGGCCTCGCGACCGGCCCCCACGTCTGCTTCCGCATCGCCCGCGATGGAAAGTACGTAGACCCGGCTCGGCTGCAGGCCCCGCCCGGCCCGCCGGTACCGCCCGAGATGCTCCCGCTCTTCGAGTCCGCCCGGGACGGGATGCTGACATCGCTGGACTCCGTGCCGGTGAAGATGGCCTCGGGCTCCGACGCGACGACCTCGACGCGCTAGACGGCCGCGCCCGCGACGGCTCCGCGCGTGACCTCGGGAACTGTGCGAGCATCCGAGAGTCATGGCCACTCCTCCCGCTCCGGAAACCGCCGCTTCGCTCGATCTCGGCACCCACCTCGAGAGTCTGGGTCGCTCCCTGGGCGAGCGGGAAGCGGTCCACCGGGAGGGCCTCGAGCAGGCTCGGGCCGAGGCGGAGAAGCTGCGCGCCCGGGTGGCCGAAGCCCTGGAGCGCTTTCACAGCTCCGTGGCCGCTGCCGGGGCCTCGCACCTGCGCATCGAGGTGAGCCCGGTGCGCCTCGACGACAAGCACCTGCGGGCGGTGGAGTTCGAGCTCCAGCGCGGCCGCCACCGCGCGCTGATCATCGCCAAGTCGCGCGGCGAGATCACTCTGGTGGGCCCCTTCCGCCTCGGCAAGGTCGAGGGGCCCTGCCTCTCCTTCCCCTTCGACGCGGAGCAGGAACTGGCCGGCGCCCTGGCTGGTTTCCTCCAGGCCTTCGTCGAGGAAGCGGCCACGCCTTGAGGCCGCGCGTGGCGTCGTGAGCGGCTCCGCCACAGTCGACCAGGCCCTGGAGGCCCCGGTCGAGTCCGTGGACCAGCTGGTCGACTTCCTGCGCTCGGGCGAGAAGCCGCCCGAGCGCTGGCGGGTCGGCACCGAGCACGAGAAGATCGGTCTGCTGGAGGGCGAGCGCACACCGATTCCCTACGCCGGTCCGCGCGGCATCGGTGCCCTGCTCGAGAGCATCGCCGCCGAGGCGGACTGGGTCCGGATGATCGAGGACGGCCGCACCATCGGCCTGGTCCGCGACGGCGCCAGCATCACCCTGGAGCCGGGCGGCCAGCTCGAGCTCTCGGGCGCGCCCCTGCGCACCATTCACGAGACCTGCGACGAGTTCCACACCCACCTGGCACTGATGAAGCGCGTGTGCGCAGAGCCCGGGATCGTCTGGCTGGGCCTGGGCATCCATCCGATCCATTCGGTGCAGGAGCTGCCGGTGATGCCGAAGCAGCGCTACCGGATCATGCGCAGCTACCTGCCGCAGCGGGGCACGCTCGCCCTGGACATGATGTTCGCGACGGCCACGGTCCAGGCCAACTTCGACTACGCCAGCGAAGCGGACATGGTGGAGAAGATGCGCGTCGCCTCGGCCGTTTCGCCGCTGGTTTCGGCGATCTTCGCCAACTCGAGCCTCTCCGAGGGCAAGCCCAATGGTTTCGTGTCCAAGCGGCTGCACGCCTGGGAGCACACAGATCCCGACCGGACGGGCCTGCTGCCCTTCGTCTTCGAGGAGGGCTTCGGCTACCGCCGCTACATCGAGTGGGCCCTGGACGTACCCATGTTCTTCCTGGTGCGGGGCGAGCGCTACGAGCCAGCCAACGGCACGAGCTTCCGTCGCTTCCTCGAGCAGGGCCTGGCCGGGGAGCGGCCCACCCTGGGCGACTTCGACCGGCACCTGACGACCCTCTTCCCAGACGTGCGGCTCAAGCGCTTCATCGAGGTACGCGGTGCGGACGCGGTTCCGCCGGGCCTCACCTGCTCGCTGCCGGCTCTGTGGAAGGGGATCCTCTACGACGAGAGCGCACGGGCCGCGGCCTGGAACCTGGTTGCCGACGCAAGCCAGGAGCAGCGCGAGGCCGCGCGCTCCGACGTCGCGCGCCACGGGCTGGAAGCCCACTACGCCGGGCGCCCGGTGCTCGAGCTGGCCCGGGAGCTGGCGACGCTGGCGCGCGAGGGTCTGCGGCGCATCGCCCACGCAGGCTCCCGGGATCCGGACGAGAGCGTCTACCTGGATCCGATTTTCGAGCAGATCGAGAGCGGCAGGAGCCCCGGCAGCGTGGTGCTCGAACGCTGGGAAGGCGAGTGGCAACATTCCCTGGATCGCTTGATCGAGTACGCGCGCTACTGATAGGATCGATCTTCCACGAGAGGTCCCCCATGTCCAAGTTCAAGGTCACTTTCACCCTCGACGAATCCGACGCGAACTACTTCCGGGGCCTGTACCGCAAGGCGAAGCGGGGCGCCCGGGATCTCGATGCCGCGACCGTGATTCGCGACGCTCGCAACATCGTGCACGAGGTGCGCAGCAGCAAGAAGACGCCGGGCTTCGTGATCCACGCCATCGAGGTGCTGGCCGACCTCACCGACCTGATCCAGGACGACGAGTACGCCGCCCCCAAGCGCGTGCGGGACGAGGTCCTGGCCGGCCTCGCCTACTTCTCGAACCCGGAAGATCTCATCCCGGACCACATCCCCGGCCTCGGCTTCCTCGACGACGCCATCATGGTGAAGTTCATCGAGGACGAGTTCGATCACGAGCTGTGGGGCTACCGCAAGTTCCGAGCCCTGCGCGACTCCACGGAGCAGCGGCCCTGGGCCACGCCGGGCAGCGAGCGCCTCAGGAAGCGCCTGGACGCCGACCGCAAACGCATCCGCGCCGACATCGAGAAGCGGGAGGCGAAGGAGTCGGCCAAGAAGAAGTCGAGCAAGTACTTCGGGTGGTGATGGCGGCGCCGCTGCGGCCCCGCATTCTGGTCGTCGACGACGAGGAAGCCATCCTCGAGACGATGACCTTCACCTTCGAGGACGACTACGACGTCCAGACCTCGACCGACGCCCGACGGGCCTTGGAGCTGCTGGACGAAAAGTCCCCGGTTGCGGTCATCCTGACCGACCAGCGCATGCCCAACATGAGCGGGGTCGAGTTCCTGCGCGAGGCCTCGAAGCGACACCCCGAGACGGTGCGCATCATCCTCACCGGCTTCGCGGACATGGAAGCCATCATCGAGGCGATCAACGACGGGCACGTCTACGCCTACATCGCGAAGCCGTGGGAGCCTGATCATCTCAAGCAGGTGATGAAGCAGGCCGTGGACCACTACGAGCTCGCGGTGGAGAATCAAAAGCTGCTGGTAGACCTGAAACACGCCAACGTCTTCCTCGAGGCGGTGATGGACCAGCTCGATACGGGAGCCCTGGCCGTGGACGCCGCCGGCGTGGTGGAGGCGGCGAACCGGCCGGTGCGCGACTACCTGGCGCTGGAGGGAGACCTGCAGGGCCACTCGCTGGCTTCGGTGTTCAAGGACCACGGCCTCGAGCAGCTCGGCGCCACGGTGGACGAGCTCGGAGACGACGCCTCGCGCACCTACGACGAGGTGGAAGTCAGCGTTGCCGACCGCATGTATCGCATGCGGGTGGCGGTGCACAGCCTCGCCGATCCTTCGGGTGAGACCTTCGGTCGGGTCGTACTGTTGCGCGAGATCTCCCACGAGCCCCTGCGCCGCCGCTTCGAGGACGTGGTGGCCCGGGTGGCTGCGGCCGATGGTGCGCTGCGGCCGGTGCTCGAGCAGGCGCGGGGGGATCTGCGCGCCCTGTCGGAGGAGGCTCGCGACCTCCACATCGACTCCTCCGGGGTCGGGGAGCTTTCGGAGCGGTTGTCGCGCACGTTGACCGCCGTGGACGCCTGGCTCGACGTCGACGATACCCTCGTGGCTGAAGACTATCCCGACGCCCAGCTCCTCCAGGACCGGCTACGCGTCGCGGTGGCGCGCTGGCCGCAGCCCGACCAGATTCCGGCCCGCGTGCGCGAGCTCGCGCGGTGCGTGGAGGACTACTACGAGTCTGGCGAGAACCCCAAACAGCCCGTCCTCTGACGTGAAGGCGCCCAAGGCCTCGGGCCTGGACCGGCTCGAGCTGCGACGCGAGCGCATCCAGCTCACCTTCCGCTTCACCTACGCCTTCCACGCCCGCGAGGTGCGCTTCGAGGTCGACCGGGGTGCGGGCTTCGGCCGCGTCTTTCCCGAGACCTTCTCCTTCCGGGCGGACCGTCACGACCCGACGGAGCTCTACCTCCAGCTCGACGACCTGGCGCGCAAGCCGGCACTGCTGGGTCCGAAGGCCAACCGGCGCGACGCCGAAGTGCTGGTGTCTCGACTGGCGCTGACCGTGCCGCGCTACCTGGAGCGGCTGGTCGCGCGGCTCGAGGCCGAGGGCCGCCTCGACGAATCCGCCATGATCCGCGTGTACGAAGACGTGGCGCTGCTCTCTACCACCTTTTCGCGCTTCGTGGCGGATCGCGCCCGCCAGGATCAGCCCGGGATCGAGGTGGCGGGCTTCCAGCTGCGCAAGATCCTCTACCGCAGCCTGCTCGCGTTGCTGCGGCGTCGCGTGACTCCGGAGTACCAGGAAGCCTACGTGGCGGGCAGCGTCGACCCGATCGATCCCGCCGACGATCTCTCCGAAACCGGTTTCTTCTACACCATGGAATCGGGCGACCAGGACGCGGTGAACCGCAGCCTGGTGCGCCTGACCGAGCGCGCCTTCTACCGCTGGCTCGAGGAGGTCTGCCTCGACGAGTCGAACCGCGCCTTCGAGGGCGAGGACTCCCCCTTCGCGGCCCGGGAGGCCGAGGTCCAGGCCGCGATCGCGGCCGACGAGGGCGTGGAGATCCGGCGCACCGACGACCTTTGCATCTTCCTGCGTCGCACCGACAACCGGGACTGCCTGCGGGTGCTGCGCAAGCTCTCGGCCTGGTTCTTGCGCCAGTACGATGTCCGCCTCGCAGCCGCCATGATCTACCACGCCGAGGCCATCTCCCGCGGTCGCGTGGAGCCGGGTCGAGTGCTGTCTCGACACCGCAGCCGCAACTACGTGGCAGCCATGGGTGCGCTGATCGCCCCCTTCATCGGTGCCGCCTTTGCATACGCAAGGGCCCCCGAATTCTTCGACCTGCTCGTCGCAGGGGAGATCCTGCTCATCGGGGGCGCGGCGGTGTGGTTCCTGTTCTATCGCTTCTTCTGGAAGCGCGACCTCACCTTCTTCATCGCGTCGGTGCCGCGCATCACGGCGGGCATCATCGTTGGCTATCTGCCGATCTTCTTCATCGACGAAGTCTGGGGCCTTGCCAACCGCTCGTGGGTCACGCTCACGATGGTGGCCGTGCTGATGGGCTCCACCACACTGCTGTACCTGTACATGGAGGTCGAGCGGAAGCTCGGCGACCGCGACCTCGCCTTCGCGCGAGCCCGACAGATCTTCCTGCTGGGGCTGCTCCAGGCCGTGGGTGGCGGCCTGCTCATCACCGGCCTCACCGGCGGCTACATGGCGGCGCGCAACTGGTCGCCCGGGGAGTCGGAGCTGCCGATGAATGCGTTGCGCGAGGTGTTGCCGCCCTTCATCGGGCAGCTGCCGAAGGTCGTCGGGGTGGAGCCCTTCTTCATCTTCCCGGCCGCGGTCTTCGTGATGGCCTTCCTGTCCTTCTTCATCGGGACCTTCCTGCAGCTGCTCTGGGAGGATATTCCGATCACCGAGCCCCTCTGAGCCCGCCGCGAGCGCGGTCTGGTCTGGCGAATCCCCTGTGGTCCGTCGGCATCGAATGGCTAGAGTTTCGGGCTTCGGGAGGTCGGGCGTGCCGTCCATCGAGATGTATCTGACACAGTGGTGTCCCTACTGCGCCATGGCGAAGCGGCTGCTGGGTGCCAAGGGGCAGGAGTGGAACGAGATCGACGTCGACGCCGACCCGCAGCGCCGCGCAGAGATGGTCGAGCGGAGCGGGCGCCGCAGCGTTCCGCAGATTTTCGTCGGGGAGCACCACGTGGGGGGCTTCGACGACCTCGAGGCCCTGGAGCGGGCGGGCAAGCTCGACGCCCTGCTCTCGGGCCCCGAATAGGAGCGAGGAGCGAGTTTTGGAGCACCGACGCCTGATCATCGTGGGTAGCGGGCCTGCCGGCTACACCGCGGCTCTCTACGCGGGGCGCGCCGAGCTCGAGCCGTTGGTCGTGGCAGGGCTGCAGTCCGGTGGGCAACTGATGCTGACCACCGACGTGGAGAACTATCCGGGCTTTCCCGACGGGATTACGGGGCCCGAGATGATGGAGCTGTTCCAGAAGCAGGCCGAGCGCTTCGGAGCCCAGGTCCTGGCGGAGGACGCGGTGGAGGTCTCCCTGGCGGAGCCGCCCTTCATGGTCCGCACGGCGGACAAGGCCTGGACGGCGGATGCCGTGATCCTCGCCACCGGTGCCTCGGCGCGCTGGCTGGGCCTCGATTCCGAGCAGCGCCTCCAGAATCAGGGTGTGTCGGCCTGCGCCACCTGCGACGGCGCGCTCTTTCGCGGCAAGCCCATGGCGGTAGTGGGGGGCGGTGACACCGCCATGGAGGAAGCTCTCTTCCTGACCCGCTTTGCCACCAAGGTGACTGTGATCCACCGCCGCGAAGAGCTGCGCGCCTCGAAGATCATGCAGGAGCGGGCGCGCAGCAACGAGAAGATCGAGTTCGCCTGGAATGCGATCGTGGAAGAGGTGCTCGGCGATGAGTACGTCACCGGTGTGCGCATTCGAGACGTGAAGGCCGACCAGACGCGACAGATCCCCGTGGAGGCCTTCTTCGTTGCCATCGGCCACAAGCCCAACACCGATATCTTTCGCGGCCAGATCGATCTGGACGAGGTTGGCTACATCCGTGTCGAGCCGGGCACCTCGCGTACCAGCGTCGCCGGCGTCTTCGCCTGTGGCGACGCCATGGACCCTGTCTACCGGCAAGCCGTGACTGCTGCCGGCACCGGCTGCATGGCGGCCATCGAGGCCGAGCGCTGGATGGCCGAGAAGGGTCTCGGCTGAGCCCATTCCAGGGCTTGCAGCCGCAAGCGCGGGCCCGCTGCCGGCTCGCTGTCCCCCAAATGGGTGACTCGTATGCTGACTCGCGGTCTCGCTTGCGCGGGACGGCGTTGCCGGCTGCTCGGCGCGGACCTAGCCTTTTCTTGCTGTGGGTCTCAGCAAAGACAGACTCGAGCAGTTGATCACTCGCTCCACCGACATCGTGGTAGCCACCAACCGCGATGGCATGGTGGACTATTACAACGACGGCGCGTCGCGCAGCCTGGGCTACCGGCCGGACGAGATCCTCGGGGAGTACTCGGCCCGCCTCTACCCCGACGTGGAAGAGGCCAAGCGCGTGATGCGCGCCATGCGCGGCGCTGGGCACGGTGGCACGGACATCGTCGAAACCTTCCAGACGACCTTCCTGTCGAAGACGGGCGAGCAGATCCCGGTCGCCATCTCGGGGACGATTCTACGTGACGATCAGGAAGAGGAAGACGGCACCATCGGCTTCGCCAAGGATCTGCGCGAGATCCTCCACAAGGACCAGCTCGCGACGCTCGGCGAAGTGGCCGTGGGCCTCTCTCACGAGATCAACAACCCGCTGGCCGTGATCCTGAACCAGGTGCAGCTGCTCGAGGGCGACGTGGCGCGGCTGGCGGGCGAGGGCGATTGCTCCGTGGAGACGGAGCGCCTCGACGCGATGCGCCGCGAGATCGGTCGCATCTCGGAGATCCTCGAGCGGCTGGGTCAGATGGTGCAGACCGAGGCCTACGAGACCATCGAGTACATCGGGCCGGCGCGCATGATCGACCTGCGGCGGCGTTTCCAGCCCGCGGGCGACGCCCGCCTCAAGGGCCTGCGCGTGCTGGTGGTGGACGACGACCTGGGCATCTGTCGCAGCCTGAAGGAGTTGTTGGAGGCTGAAGGCTGCGGCGTCGAGATCGCCGGTGACGGAGCCGAGGGGCTGCGCCGCCTCGCCTCGGCACCCTTCGACGTGGTCCTCACCGATGTGGTGATGCCCCACATGGACGGCTACGAGCTCTACACGGCGATCCGGGAGAAGTACCCGCAGGTGCCCGTGCTGATGATGACTGCCTTCCACTACGACCGCGACCACGTGATCAAGCGCAGCAAGCTCGAGGGTCTCGAGGGCGTGATCTTCAAGAAGCCGGTGGACCCGGCGCGCCTGCGCGAGGTGCTGATCGAGACGGTGGCCAAGCGCGGCGGCGGCTCTGCACCCTAAGGTCTGGGCTAGGGCGGCGTCCACGCGGCGCACACACCCACAACTCTTCGGGCGCCGGCGCGTTTCAGGACTCGGGCGCACTCGGCCAGGGTGCTGCCGGTGGTGACGACGTCGTCGACCAGCCAGACGACTTCGGGCACGGGGGTCCGGGTTTCGAAGGCGTTGCGCACGTTGCGGCGGCGAGCCGAGCGGTCGAGCTTGGTCTGGCTGGGGGTGTCGCGCAGGCGGCGCAGGGCGATGGGGTTGCAGCGGGTGCCGACCTCCCGGGCCACGGCTCGAGCGAGCAGGCCGGCCGGGTTGAAGCCGCGTTGGCGTAGCCGCCGGGGGTGGAGAGGCACCGGCACCACGAGCTGCGGCGCCGGGGCGGGCAGCCGGGCCGCCGACGCTCGCACCAGCTGCTCGAGGACCGCGCGCGGTGCTGGATCCAGGCCGGCGAGCCCGCGCGGCGGGTACTTGAAGCGCTGGATCCAGTCTTCGACCAGAGCGCGGTACTCGACGGCACAGTGGAGTGCCGCGAGCGGTGGTGGAGCCCTCAGAACCTGGATGACGCGGGGCAACGAGCATCGGCAGGCCGGGCAGAGTGCCGCAGCGCGTTCCACGCCAACACCGCAGCCGGCACAGCGCGGGGGCAGCAGCAGGTCCAGCACTTCCCGCGGCAGGCCCAGAAGCTCCCGCAGTAGCTCGCGCAGGCGGCTCTCCGCCGGGACCGAAGATGGTTGGGTGAGCCGAGCTCAGACGACGCTGCGGGCGGATTCGTCCTCGAGGTCGAGTTCCACGCGCACGCTGTCGCTCCAGAGGCGTTCCAGGTCGTAGTGTTGGCGGGCCTCACTCTGGAAGACGTGCACCACCACGTCCACCAGGTCGATCAACACCCAGCGGCCCTCCCTGTAGCCTTCCATGCCCAGAGGGCGCTCCCCGCGGGCTGAGAGCTCCTGGTCGACGGCGTCGGCGATGGCCTTCACCTGCCGGTCCGAGCGTCCGGTGACGATCACCAGGGAGTCCGCGAAGGAGACGACGTTGCGCACGTCCAGCACCGCGATGTCCTGGCCCGCCTTCCCGAGGGCGGCCTCGGCGGCGATCCTTGCCTTCTCCAGGCTCGTCAACTCACTCATGGCCGCTCGTAGGCTCCGCTCTGCAGCACCGCGCTTCGGATCGTCTCCGGCAGGAGGTAGCGCACCGATCGGCCCGCGCGAATCCTGGCCCGGACGTCGGACGCGGACACCTCGAGCGCCGAGATCTCGACCAGACGAACCCAGCTGTCGGCCTCGCGATGCCGGCCCACGCCGTCGGCGCCCACCAGGAAGGCACTGGCGGCCGCTGGCGGCAGCGCCTCGGCCAGGCTCTTCACGACGGCGGGCGGCCGCGTCATCACGGCGAAGCTCGCCAGCTCGAAGACGGCTTCGGGGTCCCGCCAGCTGCCGATCTCCACGAAGGCGTCGTGGCCGATCAGGAACACCAGGTGGGCGGGAGCGAGGTCTTCGCCCAGAGCGCGCAGCGTGTCGACGGAGTAGGAGGCGCCGCCGCGCTCGATTTCGAGGGCGTCGACCTGGAAGCGCGGGTTTCCCTCGACGGCAGCGCGTACCCACTCGAGGCGCAGCCGCGCGGGCGCCAGCGCCTCGCCGGTCTTGTGCGGCGGCTCGGCGCTGGGGACGAAGCGCACCTGCTCCAGCTCGAGCGCCTCGGCGACTTCCTCGGCCGCGCGCAGGTGCCCCAGGTGGATGGGGTTGAAGGTACCCCCGAGAACGCCGACGGCCTTCGGGAGGCTGCTCATTCGCGGAGCTGGCCGTCCCCTCGCAACACGAACTTGCGCGTGGTGAGCTCTTCCAGGCCCATGGGCCCGAAGGCGTGGAGCTTCGAGGTGGAGATCCCGATTTCGGCGCCCAGGCCCAGGCGGTAGCCGTCGGCAAAGGCCGTCGAGCAGTTCACGCCCACCGTCGAGGAGTTGACGCGGCGCAGGAAGGCCTCGGCGTTGGCGTGACTCTCGGTGACGATCACCTCGGTGTGGTCGCTGCCGTAGCGGCGGATGTGTTCGATGGCCTCGTCGAGCCCGGAGACGACGCGCACAGCCAGCACCGGCGCCAGGTACTCCTCGGCCCAGTCCGCGTCGGAGGCGGCCACCGCCTCGCCGAAGACCTCGCAGACCTCAGCGTCGCCGCGCAGCTCGACGCCCTCCTCGTGCAGTGACTTCAGTACCGTGGGCAGCACCGAGTGCACGGCGTCGCGGTGCACCAGCAGCGTCTCGATCGCGTTGCACACGGCCATCTGGCGCAGCTTGGAGTCCAGCGCGATGTGCGCGGCCATCTCGGCATCGGCGCTGGCATCGATGAAGAGGTGGCAAATGCCCGCGTCGTGTTTGATCACCGGGATCAGCGACTTCTCGTTCACGGCGCGAATCAGTCCCGGCCCGCCGCGGGGGATGATCAGGTCGACGTTGTCGACCTCGCGCAGCAGGTGGTCGATGGCCTCGCGGTCCGTGGTGTCGACGATGCCGACGGCGTCCTCGGGGATGCCGGTTTCTGCAGCCGCGGCGCGCAGCTCCGCCGCCAGCGCCAGGTTCGAGTGGATGGCCTCGCTGCCGCCGCGCAGGATCACGGCATTGCCCGCCTTCACGCACAGGGCGGCGGCGTCCACGGTCACGTTGGGGCGCGACTCGTAGATGATGCCGATCACGCCCAGGGGAATGCGCATGCGTCCCACGCGCAGGCCGTTGGGGCGCACGCTCTCGCGTTCGACGCTGCCCACCGGGTCGGGCAGAGCCGCCACGTCGCGCAGCCCAGCCAGCATGTCCGCCCACTTGCCGCCGCCCAGCTCCAGGCGTTGTACCAGGGGCGCGGCCACGCCGCGCGCCTGGGCCGCCTCCAGGTCCTGACGGTTGGCCTCGAGCATGCGCTCTTTGGCCGCCTCCAGGCGCTCGGCGCTGCGCAGTAGCCAGGCATCCTTCTCCCGGGTGGAGAGCTCACCGAGCCGCTCGGAGGCCGCGCGGGCCCGGGTTGCCAGCTGGTGGATCTCGTCGCGCAGACTCATGGGAGCGCTTCCTAGAGCAGGACCAGGTGATCGCGGTGAATCACCTCGTCTCCGTTCGAATATCCTAGCACCTGGGGGATCTGGCTGGCCGGCAGGCGCGCGATGCGGCGGATCTCGTCGGCGGAGTACGCCACCAGCCCGCGCGCCAGCTCCCGTCCCTCGGCGTCGACGCAGCCCACGGCGTCGCCCGCGCCAAAATCGCCGCGCACGTCGCTGATCCCGGCGGCCAGCAGGCTCTTGCCGCCCGACACCACGGCCCGCACTGCGCCCGGGTCGAGCACCAGGGCGCCGCGCGTGCGCGTCGTGAAGGCGAGCCAGTGCTTGCGGCTGGCCAGCCGCTGGCCAGCTCTGAAGAGCGTGCCCAGTGCTTCGCCGGCTGCGACGCGCACCAGCACGTCGCGCGCTTTCCCGTTGCACAAAACGGTGGCGGCTCCGCGGCGGGCCGCCGCCTGCGCCGCCTCGAGCTTGGTGGTCATGCCGCCGCGACCAAAGGCGCTGGCCGAGCCGCGAGCGGCTCGTTCGACTTCGGGCGTGATCGCCTCGACCTCGTCGAAGAGCGGCGGCCTGCGACGGCCCGCTTGGGGTGCCTCTCGGTGCAGCCCGTCGACGTCGCTCAGGATCACGAGCAAGTCGGCGCCCACCAGGTTGACGACGGTGGCGGAGAGATTGTCGTTGTCGCCGAAGCGGATCTCGTCTGTCGCGACGGTGTCGTTCTCGTTCACGATGGGCACGACTCCCAGCTCCAGCAGCTTCTCCAGCGTGTGCCGTGCGTTGAGGAAGCGTTCCCGATCCTCCAGGCCCGCGCGAGTCACGAGCACCTGGCCGACCTTGAGGCCGTGCTTCGCGAAGCGCTTGCGGTAGAGATCCAGCAGGCCGATCTGCCCGACTGCCGCGGCGGCCTGCTTCTCGGGGATCGAGCGGCCAGGTCCCTGCCAGCCCAGCTCGCGGCTGCCCACGGCGATGGCGCCGGACGAGACGACCACCGTATCGCGGCCCTGGGCGCGCAGCGCCGCCACCTGCCTCGCGATCTCGCCGAAGCTGCGCGGGCGCAGCTCGCCGTCGCGGGTGAGCACACTGCTGCCGACCTTCACCACCAGGCGACGAGCCTTCTCGACGACGTCGCGGCTCATGCCCGACAATCCGCAGCGGGCGGGTCCAGGGCCTCACGCTCCGCAGCTTCCAGGGCTCGCACCAGCGCGAGCATGAGCGCGTCGACGCCCTGGCCCGTGGCTCCCGAGATGTGGAACACATCGAGTCCGCGGCGCTCGAGCTCTGCCGCCGCTGCCTCGAGTCGCTCTCCCTCGGGCAGCAGATCGGTCTTGTTGAAAGCCACCAGCTCGGTGCGCTCCAGGAGTGCCGGCTCGTAGGCGGCGAGCTCTCGGCGGATCACGTCGTAGCCCGCGACGGGATCGCGTTCCTCGAAGGCAGCGCTGCCCGCGTCGATCAGGTGCACCAGCACCCGCGTGCGCTCGATGTGGCGCAAGAAGCGATCTCCCAGCCCGGCTCCCTGGCTCGCACCCTCGATCAGCCCAGGGATGTCCGCCACCACGAAGCGGCGCTCGCCCTGCTCGGCCACGCCGAGGGCCGGGATCAGGGTGGTGAAGGGGTAGGCCGCGATGCGCGGCCGGGCGCCGGAGATGTGGCTCAGCAGTGTGGACTTGCCCGCATTGGGAAAGCCCACGAGCCCGACGTCGGCCAGCAGCTTGAGCGAGAGGCGCAGGCGTTGCCTGCCACCCGGGCGGCCGGGCTCTGCGAACTCCGGGGTCTGGCGGGTGGCCGTGGCGAAGCGCGCATTTCCGTGCCCGCCGCGGCCGCCCCGGGCGGCCAGGTGGCGCTGCCCATGGCGGGTCAGGTCCGCCCGCAGCACATCGTCCTCGTCCGCGTCGAAGATCAGGGTGCCGACCGGCACGCGCACTTCGATGCTGCGGCCGTCGCGCCCGGTCCGGTTGCGGACCTCGCCGGGGCGACCGTCTTCGGCCTTGACCTCGCGCCGCATCCGGTGATCGAGCAGCGTGCCGAGGTTGCGGTCCGCCACCAGCTCGACGCTGCCGCCGCGGCCCCCGTCTCCTCCGTCCGGGCCGCCGCGCGGTACGAACTTCTCGCGACGGAAACCCACGTGGCCCTGGCCGCCGTGTCCGGCCGACACGCGGATGGTGACCTCGTCGATGAAGGCGTCGGCGGGCTTCATCTGCCCGCCCCGGCTCAGGCCTGGGCTTCGACGCGCGCCACCGTGCGGCCGCGAGAGCGGCCGTAGTGCACGACGCCGTCCTTGAGAGCGAACAGCGTGAAGTCCTTGCCCACGCCGACGCCCCGACCCGCATGGATGCGGGTGCCCACCTGGCGCACGAGGATCGAGCCCGCGCTCACCTGCTGGCCGCCGAAGATCTTCATTCCGCGCCGCTGCGCGCTGCTGTCCCGCCCGTTGCGGGAGCTCCCCTGACCCTTCTTATGCGACATGGCTCAGCCCTCGATGCGGTCGATCCGCAGCTCCGTGTATTCTTGTCGGTGGCCCTGCTTGCGGCGGTAACCCTTGCGGCGCTTCATCTTGAAGACAATGATCTTGTCGCCGCGACCCTGGGCGGTGATCGTGCCGACCACCATGGCGCCGTCGACCAGGGGTGTGCCGATTCGCGGCTCCCCGTCGTCGCCGACCATCAGCACCTCAGCCAGCTGGATGCTCTCGCCCACGTCTCCCGGGATCCGCTCGAGGCGCACCGAGTCGCCGGGAGAGACCCGGGCCTGCTTGCCGCCGCTGCGCACCACCGCGTACATCACGCCTCCTCGAGCGTTTGGGAGCGCCGGAGTATCGGATTTTCCTCTTCGGAGTCAAGGATCTCCGGTGTCTCCACCGCGTCGGGAGCCAGCTCGGGCTGCGGCTCCCCCTGGTCTGGTGCGGGCTCACTCGACACCCCGGCGCCCGGCAGCAGCAGCTGGTCGTCCCCAGCTTCCGCTTCCGACGCCGTGCCGGCGGGAGAGTCGTCCCCCGTGGGGGGCTCGAGCTCGCGAGCCGGGCTCTCGCTGGCCACTTCGTCGGCACTGACCGTGTCTTCAGGCTCCGGGTCGGCCGCGCTCGAGGAGGCCTCGGACGGCTCCTCCTCGCTGCGGCCAGCTAGCCATGCGGGCTGGAGGGGGAGCGCAGGGCCCGAATCCAGGGCCGTCACCTCGAACTGCTCCTGATGTTGGCCGGGGCGCGCCCGAATCTCGATCTCCCGGCCCAGCTCCTCACCCAGCGTCGAGACCGATTTGCGGGCCCGGCCCAGCAGCAGCTCCGCCACCGCGGGGGCCACCGTCACCGCGACGCGGCGCCCGCAGAAGCGCGGCAGATCCTTGCGAATCTCCCGCAGCAGCTTGTAGGCCACGCTCTCGGCGGAGAGCACATAGCCGCGCCCCTCGCAGTAGGCGCAGGGCTCGCACAGCTGCTGCACCAGGTTCTCGCGGGTGCGCTTGCGCGTCATCTCGACGAGCCCCAGCTCGGAGATCTTCAGGATGTTGGTCTTTGCCTTGTCCGCCCGCAGGCTTTCCTGAAGCGCGCGGTACACCTTGTCGCGGTTCTCGGCGCTCTCCATGTCGATCAGGTCGACGATGATCAGCCCGCCGATATTCCGGAAGCGCAGCTGGTTGACCACCTCCTTGACCGCTTCGAGGTTCGTCTTGAAGACGGTCTCCTCGAGATTCTGCTTGCCGACGTAGCGTCCCGTGTTGACGTCGATGGCCGTGAGCGCCTCGCTCTGATCCACGATCAGGTAGCCGCCCGATTTGAGCCAGACCTTCTTGCCGAGGTTGGTGTCGATGTTCGACTCGATGTCGAACTCGTCGAAGATGGGTGTGGCCCCCTCGTAGTGCTCGAGCCTGGGCTTCGGGTCTGCGACGAAGCGCTCCAGGAAGTCCTGCATCTGGCTGTGGGTCGCGCCGTCGTCCACCACGATGCGCTTGGTGCGCGAGTCGGCGAAGTCCCGCAGCACGCGCAGCGGCAGCGAGAGCTCGCGGTGGAGCTCGGCGGGTGCGCGCAGCTCCTCGCGGCGCGCCTGGATCTGGTCCCATACCGAGGTCAGGTAGCGGACGTCGGCCTCCAGATCGGAATCCGTCGTTCCCTTGCCCGCGGTCCGGATGATGAAGCCGAGGTCGTTGGGGCGCAGCCGGCTCACGATGCCGCGCAGCCGACGCCGCTCGCGGTCCGAGTCGATGCGTCGGGAGACTCCCACGCGCTTCGACCACGGTGTCAGCACCAGGTGGCGGCCGGCGATCGACACCTGGGATGTGATGCGGGCTCCCTTGGTGCCGATGGGGTCCTTGGCTACCTGCACCACGATCTCCTGCCCCTCGCGGAGCAGGTTCTCGATCTTCGGAACCGCGCGACCATTGCCGTTGCGCCCGCGGCGCCTGGGGCCCCTGTCGCCGCCTCCCTCCCCCTGGGAAGCGGCCTCGTCCAGGTAGTCCCCTACGTAGAGGAAGGCCGCCTTCTCGAGCCCGATGTCGACGAAGGCCGCCTGCATGCCCGGGAGCACACGGGTGACTTTCCCCAGCACCACCATCCCCGCGACGCTCTGCTCGCGATCGCGCTCGATGTAGAGCTCGGTGAACTGGCCCTGCTCCAGGATCGCAACGCGGGTCTCTCCCGAGGCCGCATTGATCAGGAGCTCGTTTCGCTGTGTAGATCTCCCCGATCGGGAATCCGACGTCACGCCATTGCCTCCGGCGTTGGCGAGCCGACTCGAGGATTGGGAGAACGACGCCCGTAAACGGGCGCTGGCGGGGTCACAAAGAGCCCGGGCCACGCCAGGCGCGTTCCGGACGGACGGGAGTTCTCAGCAACTCCCCGAAATGACTTATAAAATCGTTGACTCGCACAGGAATTCTCTTCTACGGTGCAGCTTCGACCGGATAACCCCAGCGAGCCTCGAGCAACCCCGCCGCCCGTCCAGCTCGCATCTAAAGCGTCTTGCTCCGGATCCTGCTCCAGTCCTTTCGAGCCCACCCGGGAAGCTCACGACCGTCCGCCTGGGTCCTCAGGTTTGGCGGGGCCGCAACGAGCGGGCCAAGAAGCTGCACGAAAAACCCTAGTCACAAGGTATGGAACCGAAGTTGCGAGTCAAGTCTGCCTCCCCTGCTGGGGAAACCCCGGACCCGCGCCGTTCACTTCCCGGAGTGGATCGGCTGGCCCAGCAGCTGGCTGAGGCGCACCCGGGCCTACCCTCCTGGGCGCTCGTCTCCGCGGCCCGAGCCGAGCTCGGCCAGCAGCGGGAGCGGCTGGCCACGGGCCAGGTGCCCCTGCCCGATGCGCAGCTGCTCGCCAGCGCGGCGGCGGCCGCCGCGCGTCTGGCCGCCCCTCACCCGCGCCGGGTGGTCAATGCCACGGGGATCGTGCTGCACACGAACCTGGGGCGAGCGCCGCTGGCTCCCGGCGCCGCAGCGGCCGTGGCCGAGGCGGCCGCGGGCTACTCCGATCTGGAGCTCGACCTGGCGTCGGGCCGCCGCGGCCAGCGGCTACAGCGTGTCTCGGAGCGCCTGGCCGCGCTCTCTGGCGCGGAAGCGGCCTTCGCCGTCAACAACAACGCTGCGGCCGTGCTGCTGGTGCTCAACACCCTGGGGCTGGGACGGCAGGTGGTGGTGTCGCGCGGCGAGTTGGTGGAGATCGGGGGCTCCTTCCGGGTGCCGGAGATCATGGAGCGAGCTGGGGTGCGCCTGTTGGAGGTGGGCTCGACCAACCGCACGCACCGGGCGGACTACGCGCGGGCCCTGGGGCCGGAGGCCGCCCTGCTGCTCAAGGTCCACCGCAGCAATTTCGAGGTGCGCGGCTTCGTGGCCGAGGTCGGGATCGCCGAGCTCGCAGAGCTGGCCGCGGAGCGGGGTCTGCCGCTGGTCGAGGATCTCGGCAGCGGCACCCTGGTGGAGCTGCCGGGGCTCCCTCCCGAGGCCTTCGCCCCCGCTCGGCTGCGCCAGGGCGCCGATCTGGTCTGCTTCTCTGGCGACAAGCTACTGGGAGGCCCCCAGGCTGGGATCATCCTGGGCCGGGCCGAGCTGGTGGAGGCCCTGCGCAGCAACCCGCTGGCCCGGGCGCTGCGCATCGACAAGCTGTCCCTGGCCGCTCTCGACTGGACTCTGGGCGCCTACCTGGAAGGCAGTGCGCGCGAGGAGATCCCGGTGCTGCGGCAGCTGTGCGTGCCCCTGGACGAGCTGGCGCAGCGGGCCCGGGCATTGGCGCATGGCCTGGCCCGGGCCGTGGGGGCGGGTGCTGCGCTGCGCCCGGAGGCGCAGAGCGCCTTCGTCGGAGGTGGCTCGCTGCCCGGCTTCGAGCTCGAGAGCTGGGTCGTGGCGGTCCTGCCTCGGCGCGGGGGAGCCGAGCGCGTCGCCGCACGGCTGCGTGAAGCTCCCGTGCCGGTCGTCGCTCGCGTGCGCGACAGCTGCCTGCTCCTCGACGTGCGCACCCTGCTGCCGGGTGACGAGGAGTGCGTCGAGGAGGCGCTGGTGGCTGCGCTCTCCGACTAGTTCGGCCGGTTGTCGGCCGGCTATCGCCGCCCTGCCGGCACGGCAAGCCTCCGGCTTGCCTTGCTTGGTTGGTCGCATCTTGGGTCCCGCTCCTAGCCGGGTCGAAGTGCTTGCGCACTCGCTGCTCACACTTGCGGTCGGAAGCGCTCATTCCTTACGCTAACGCGGCCAGATGCTGGACTCGCGTGTCCTGGTCTTGAACCGCTCCTACATGCCGATCCACGTGACCTCGGCGAGGCGGGCCTTCGCGCTGATCTACCAGAACGTCGCACGCGCCCTGAACTCCGATTACCAGACCTTCGACTTCGATCAGTGGAGCGAGCTGCCCGCCGGGGACACCCCGGCCGTGGTCAGGACGGTGAGTGGTCGGATCCGCGTACCAAGAGTGATCGTACTGATCAGCTTCGACCGAATTCCGAAACGCCACGTTCGCTACAGCCGCGTGAACGTGTTCACGCGGGACAAGTACACCTGCCAGTACTGCGGGGTCCGTCCCCCGCGTTCCGAGCTCAATCTCGACCACGTGGTCCCGCGCTCACTCGGCGGGCGCACCACGTGGGAGAACGTTGTGTGCAGCTGCGTCGACTGCAACCGCCGCAAGGGGGGGCGCACGCCGCAGCAGGCCCGCTTTCGACTGCGTCGCAAGCCGGCCCGACCGCGCTGGACGCCGCTCATGAATCTCGCGATCTCGAACACGCGCTACGAGGAGTGGCGCCCCTTCCTGGGGATCGTGGACGGGAGCTTGCGACCGACCGGAACTGCGGACTGAGGCGCGGGGGGTGCCCATGAGCTCGAGCACGGGAGCGGGTCCGGGCCTGCCCGGGACCGGGGGGCCGACGAAGCCCCAGCCCCGGATGATTCCCGTGGGCGGCGGAAAGGGAGGCGTCGGCAAGACCTTCGTCGTGGCCAACCTGGGAACGGCGCTGGCGCGCATGGGCTACCGGGTGGTCACCGTGGACGGAGACCTCGAAGGCGCCAACCTGCACACCTGCCTGGGTGTGTCGCAGCCTTCGGCGAGCCTGGCCGACTACGTGGCCCACCGCGAGGAAGACCTCGGCAAGCTGGCGCTCGAAACTGCCACGCCGAATCTGCGCCTGATTGCAGCCACGGGAGGCAACCTGGCCACGCCCCAACCTGGCCACGCCCGTCGCGTGCAGCTGCTGCGCGAGCTGCGCAAGCTCCCCGCGGACTTCGTACTCATCGACCTCGGGGCCGGCACGCACCCTGCGGTGATGGACTACTTCATGGTGGGGGATGACGGTGTCATCGTCGTCTCCCCGGAGCCCACGTCGGTAGAGAATGCGTATTCCTTCCTGCGAGCGGCCTTCTACCGTCGCCTGCGTCTCTCCATGGTGTCGTACGACGTGCGCCGCGTGGTGACGCTGGCGATGGACGAGAGCAACGAGCGGGGCATCCGGACGCCCCTCGATCTGCTGCGTGAGGTGCAGGCCCTGGACAAGACCGAGGGCAAACGCTTCGTGGAAGCCATGCGGGCGTTCAGGCCTCGGGTTCTGATCAACGGCGTGCGCACCGCCCAGGACGTGCAACTGGGGTTCTCGGTACGCAGCATCTGTCGCAAGTACTTCGGCTTCGATGCCGAGTACCTCGGCTACGTGAACTTCGACGACGGCGTGCGCCGCTCGGTGCGCAGCCGGCGCCCCCTGCTCGAGCTCGCGCCGCGTTGCGACGCGTCCATCTACCTGGCCCGCGTCGCGAATAAACTGGCTGCGACCGCGCCAGCCGCGTCACAGGGGGCTGCCACGCGATGAAGCCGCTCTCCGAGCAGGACCACTACGAGGTGCTCGAGGTAGCCCGAGACGCCTCGGGCGAGGGCGTGGAGCGCGCCTACCGCCTGGCTCACGGAACCTACACGGACGATTCCCTGGCGGGCTACTCGGTGCTGAGCAACGCCGATGCCGCCGCCATTCGCGAGCGCATCGAGACGGCCTACCGGGTGATCTCGGACGCCGAGTCGCGCCGGGCCTACGACGCTTCCCTACGCGCGGTGGACGACACCCCGGAGCCCCCTCGGCCCAGCCCTGAGGAGCAGGTACAGGCGGTGCTCGAGCTGGAGGTGCCCGAGGCCGTCGTCTCCGGCATCGAGCCCTTCGAGGAGTTCGAAGAAGAGCCCGGGGGGGCCTTCGACGGGGCTCGCCTGCGTCGTTCGCGCATGCGCAGGGGCCTCGAGCTCGACGACGTGGCTCGCGTCACCAAGGTGAGTTCCACCTATCTACGCTTCCTCGAAGAGGAGCGTTTCGAGGAGCTGCCCGCCCGCGTCTACGTGCGCGGCTTCATCACGCTGTACGCGGGCTGCGTCGGCCTCGATGCCCAGTCGGTGGCCGAGGACTACATGCGTCGCTTCGACTCGCAGAGCATCTCCCCGGGGCGGCGGGGCGCTCCGAGCTGAGCGTCTGCCCGCGGGAGGCCGACCCGGGTGGGGGAGGCGGCCACGAGCGGGAGAGTGGGTCCCGGCACTGGGTCGTCAGCGAGGACGACGCCGGCGAGCGGCTCGACTCGCTGCTGGCGGAGCTGGCCGGGATCTCGCGCTCCCAGGCCCGGCGCTGGATCGACCAGGGCCTGGTGAAGGTGAGCGGCGCTGCTCGCCGCGGCAGCCACCGGCCGGGGGTGGGGGACCGCGTCGAAGCGACTCCGCCGGAGCCGCTGCCCTCGCCGCTCGAGCCCGAGGCCATTCCGATCGCGATCCTGCACGAGGACGCAGACTTGATCGTGGTGGACAAGCCGGCAGGCCTGGTGGTGCACCCGGCGCCGGGCCACGCCGGTGGAACGCTGGTCAATGCGCTGCTCCACCATTGCGGCAATCTGGCCGGAGTGGGTGGCGTGACGCGCCCCGGCATCGTCCACCGGCTGGACCGGGGCACTTCCGGGGTGATGGTCGCGGCCAAGAACGATGCGGCGCACCAGGCCCTGGCGCTGCAGTTTCACGACCACAGCATCGAACGCGAGTATCGCGCCCTGGTGCGCGGGCTCCCGCGCGCCGACTCCGGGCGGGTGGAGCGGCCGATCGGGCGCCACCCGCGCGATCGCAAGCGCATGTCGGTGCACGCCCCGGTCGGGCGCGCGGCCGCCACCGCCTGGCAGGTGCTGCGCCGCTATGCGCGCAGCGACCGCTGCTGGCTGGCGGTTCACCCGGAGACCGGCCGCACCCACCAGATCCGCGTGCACCTGGCCTCGGCGGGCCTGCCCATCGCCGGGGATCCGGTGTACGGGCGAAGCAGCTCCGAGCCCCGCTTGTCCCGGCCGGGCCTCCACGCAGCCGTGCTCGGCTTCCGGCACCCGCGTAGTGGCGAGCGGCTGCGCTTCGAGGCTCCCGTGGCGGCGGATCTGGCCGCTCGCCTCGCCGCCCTGGCGCGTGCCGAGGGTGGGTCGTGACGACTCTGCGGGAGCCCTTGCTCGCTGCCCTCGGTGTCGAGCACGGCTTTGCCCTCGCCGGCCAGGCGCTCCCGGGCCTGGCCCGAGCCCGCCAGGTACACGCAGCGGGGGTGGTGCGGGCCGAGGACTGCATCGACGCCGACCCGCTGCTCGAGGCCGACGCCCTGGTATCCGTGACGCGCGGCGTCGGCGCTTGCGTCGTAACTGCCGATTGCGTGCCCGTGCTGCTCGCCGTTGCGGACGGCAGCGCCGTGGCCGCGATCCACGCCGGCTGGCGAGGGCTGGCGGCGGGTGTGATCGAGGCCGGAGTCGAGGCACTGGTGCGAGCGGCCGGAGTCTCGGTGCGAGAGCTCTCGGCCGGAGTGGGGCCCCACGCCGGCGCTTGCTGCTACGAGGTGGACACGCCCGTGCTCGACGCGCTGGCCCGGCGCCATGCGCGGGCTCTCGAGCGCGCCGCCCGGCCCGTGCGACCCGGCCATGCGCTGCTCGATCTGTCTGCGCTGGCTCGCAGCGCCCTGCTCGCGGCGGGCCTGGATCCCGTCTCGGTGGGGCAGGCTGCCTTCGCCTGCACCTGCTGCGACCCGCGGCGCTATCCGTCCTATCGCCGGGATGGTCCGCGCGCGGGTCGACTCCTGCACTTCGTTTCGCCTGCGTGACGCACGTGACTAGTGCAGGGTTGACACCGCACCCCGCGCGCTCTAGGTTGACTTTACTTCCTCCGCGACCGCGTCTGGAAGCGCTCTCACCCCGAGGCCTTCCCTGGTCGCCTCCCAGTTGAACAAGGGGCTTCGCTCGAGCGAAGGAGTATCCCGATAGGCTGTGAGCGAGTCGCCCGTAGCGGGCAGGCTCGACATTCTGGGTCAACTTGCGGGCCTTTTGTTCCGAACGAGAAGCTAGAAGCCAGATTCCCCACACCATCACCCGCCCTGTGACCCGGCCGGCGAGGCCGCGTTCCAAGGCCCCCCCAGCGGCGCCATCCCTCCTAGACACACCTTCACACCATCCTCTTGGTCCCTCCAAGCCACCAACGAACCAATTCAACAACCCCCAGCAAGCCAACCCAGCAAACCAAGCCAAGGATCGAAAAGAGACACATTCGTGAGTACCCAACGCATAGGCGATTCGGGAACGGGCCAGGGAAGGCGGAGTCGGGGACGCGGACGCGGACGCCGCGGTGGCAATGGGGCGCGGGATCCGCGCCAGTCGCGGTCTTCCGAGTTCCCCGACGACGATCTGCCCGAAGAGGACATGATCGACGACGAGGAGGACAGCGGCGACCGGATGTACGTGGCGGAGCTCAAGGCCACCAGCGTGGCCGAGCTGGCCGAGCTCGCCGAGTCTTTCGAAGTCGAGAACGCCGCGGGCCTGCGCAAGCAGGACCTGATCTTCCAGATTCTCAAGGCCCAGGCCGCCAACGAGGGCAAGATCTACTCCGAGGGCGTGCTCGAGAAGCTGCCCGACGGCTTCGGCTTCCTGCGCGCGCCCGACCAGAACTACCTGGCCGGGCCCGACGATGTCTACGTCTCGCCCTCGCAGATCCGTCGCTTCGGGCTGCGCACCGGCGACACCGTGAACGGGCAGATCCGGCCGCCCAAGGAAGGCGAGCGCTACTTCGCGTTGCTCAAGGTCAACTCGATCAACTTCGAGGGCCCGGAAGCCGCGCGTCACAAGGTGCTCTTCGACAACCTGACCCCGCTCTATCCCGAAGAGAAGTTCAACCTGGAGGCGACGTCGGGTGGGGTCACCACCCGGATCATCGACCTGATCGCGCCGCTCGGGAAAGGCCAGAGGGCGCTGATTACCTCGCCGCCGAAGGCGGGCAAGACGATGATCCTGAAGGACATCGCCAACGCCATCGCCGAGAACTGCCCCGAGGTCGTGCTGATCGTGCTGCTGATCGACGAGCGGCCCGAGGAAGTGACCGACATGCAGCGCAACGTCAAGGCGGAGGTGATCTCCTCGACCTTCGACGAGCCGGCCACGCGGCACGTCCAGGTTGCGGACATGGTGATCGAGAAGGCGAGGCGGCTGGTCGAGCACAAGCGCGACGTCGTGATCCTGCTCGACTCCATCACTCGATTGGCCCGCGCCCACAACACCGTGGTGCCGCACTCCGGCAAGATCCTCTCGGGTGGTGTCGACTCGAACGCCCTGCAGAAGCCGAAGCGCTTCTTCGGGGCGGCGCGTAACGTCGAGGAGGGTGGCAGCCTCACCATCGTGGGCACCGCGCTGATCGACACGGGCTCGCGCATGGACGAGGTGATCTTCGAGGAGTTCAAGGGCACGGGGAACAGCGAGCTGGTGCTCGACCGCAAGCTGGCGGAGCGAAGGACCTACCCGGCCATCGACATCAACCGCTCGGCCACGCGGCGCGAGGAGCTGCTGCTGCCCGATGCCACGCTCAACCGCATGTACATCCTGCGCAAGGTGCTCCAGCCGCTCTCGCCGGTGGACTCGATGGAGTTCCTGGCGGAGAAGATCAAGGCCACCGACTCCAACGAGGAGTTCCTCGAGTCGATGAACTCCTAGGCGAAGGCCTCGCCCAACCGGACCGTGCGTCGTCCGGCTCCGATCCGCTAACTTCACGCGGTCCCTCCCGATTTCAGGTCACGACCGCATGGCGGACTTCCTCGACAAGATCGCCGTCTTCGAGCAGCGCGTTGCGCAGCTGGAGACGCAGCTGGCCGACCCGCAGCTGGCCAAGGATCGCCAGCGCTTCGCGGAGCTGGGTCGCGAGCTGGCGGCTGCCCGCCCCGTGGTGGAGGCCGGCGAGCGCTATCGCCGCACCCTGTCGGGCATCGAGGACACCCGCAGCATGCTCGAGGACTCGGATCCGGAGCTCGTGGAGATGGCTCGTAGCGAGCTCGAGACCTTGGAGGCGGAACGGGAGGCCCTGGAGCGGGAGCTGCGTTTGCTCCTGGTGCCCCGCGACCCCAACGACGAGAAGAACGTGATGCTCGAGATCCGCGGCGGTACCGGTGGAGACGAGGCCGCGCTCTTCGCGGCCGATCTGTTCCGGATGTACTCGCGCTACGCGGAGAAGCGCGGCTGGAAGGTGGAGCCGCTGACGCTCTCCGAGACGGACGCAGGGGGCCTGAAGGAAGTCGTTGCACTGGTGCGCGGCGATCGTGTCTACAGCCGGCTCAAGCACGAGCGCGGCGTGCACCGTGTCCAGCGGGTACCGCAGACCGAGTCTCAGGGGCGCATCCACACTTCGACGGCGACCGTGGCCGTGCTTCCCGAGGCCGAGGAAGTGGACGTACGCATCGACCCGAAGGAGCTCCGCGTCGACGTCTTCCGCTCGTCGGGCCCGGGGGGACAGAGCGTCAACACCACCGACTCGGCGGTGCGTATCACCCACGTGCCCACCGGGCTCGTGGTGTCCTGCCAGGACGAGAAATCCCAGCACAAGAACAAGGCCCGGGCCATGAAGATCCTGCGCTCCCGGCTGCTCGAGGCCGAGCAGCAGCGCCAGGCCAGCGAGCGCGCCAGCGAGCGCCTGGACCAGGTGGGCAGCGGCGAGCGCAGCGAGAAGATCCGCACCTACAACTTTCCGCAGTCGCGAGTCACCGATCATCGGGCCGGTGTCACGCTGCACCGGCTGGAGGAGGTGATCGAGGGAGACATGGAGGAGCTGCTCGACGCCGTCCACGTCCAGCTCGCTGCCGAGGACGAGAAGCGGGCGGTGGCCACGTGAGCGCGCCGACGCAAAGCCCGGCCCAGAGCCAGGCGACCTGGACCGTGCTGGACCTGCTCAAGTGGACGACGAGCCACTTCAGCGAGCGCGGCATCGAGACGCCGAGGCTGGACGCGGAGTGCCTGCTGGCCCACGCCCTGGGCGGCGACCGGCTGCGCCTCTACCTCGATTTCGACAAGCCCGTGACGGAGCCGGAGCGCGCCCGCTTCCGCGAGCTGGTCAAGCGCCGCGGGTCGGATCGGGTGCCGGTGGCCCAGCTGCTGGGGCGGCGCGAGTTCTGGTCCCTCCCGCTACGCGTAGGCCCCGAGGTGCTCGTACCCCGGCCCGAGACCGAGACCCTGGTGGAGGCGGCACTCGAGCGGCTGCCCCTGGAAGGCGAGGTCCGGGTGCTCGAGCTGGGCACCGGCTCGGGGGCCGTGGCGCTCGCACTGGCCCAGGAGCGGCCCCGGGCGCGCATCACGGCCACGGACATCTCCCTTAAAGCCCTTGAGTTGGCGCGTCGAAATGCCGATGAACTGCATCTCGGTGAACACATTCGCTGGCTCGAGGGCAGCCTGTTCGAGCCGGTCGAGGGAGAGAGATTCGATCTCGTGGTGTCCAATCCTCCGTATGTGGCAGAATCCCTGCGCTCCGAGCTGGCGCCGGAGCTGGCCCACGAGCCCGAAGAGGCGCTCTTCGCGGGCCCGGAGGGTACGGATGTACTCCGGCAGCTGGTGCATGGCGTGAGCGCGGTGCTGGAGCCGGGGGGCAGCCTGGCCGTGGAGCTTTCCTCCGAGCAGGCCCCCGTGGTGGAAGGGTGGTGCCGCGAGGTGGGACTGCTAGACGTGGGCAGGCGGCGGGATCTCGCCGGCCGCGTCCGCGTGCTGCTGGCCGGGGCGCCGCCGCGAGGGGGGGTGTGATGGACCGCATCGTCGTTCGGGGCGGGAACCGTCTGGAAGGCTGCGTGCAGGCTTCGGGCTCCAAGAACTCGAGCCTGGCCCTGATGGCGGCGGCCCTGCTCGCCGCGGGCGAGACCAGGCTTCGCAACGTCCCGCGCTTGCGCGACGTGGAGGCCATGCTCGACCTGCTGGGGGCGCTCGGTGCAAAGGCCCGCTGGATCGGTGACCACGAGCTGGCCATCGACGCCTCCGCGATCCACAACCTGGAGGCACCCTACGACCTGGTGCGCAAGATGCGCGCCTCCTTCCTGGTGCTGGGTCCGTTGCTGGGTCGCTTCGGCAGTGCGCGTGTTTCGGAGCCGGGCGGCTGTGCCATCGGCGTGCGGCCCGTGGACCAACATCTGAAGGGCTTCGAGGCGCTCGGCTCGAAGGTGAGGCTCGACCACGGCTACGTCGAGGCTACGACCGCCGGTCTGCGCGGTGGGCGTGTCGCCTTCGACGTTTCGACCGTCAACGGCACCCAGAACGTGATCATGGCCGCCGCGCTCGCGGCGGGCGAGACCGTGCTGGAGAATGCTGCGTGCGAGCCCGAGGTGGTGGAGCTCGCCGAGTTCCTTAACCGCATGGGTGCCGACGTGCGCGGTGCCGGCGGCGACCGCGTCACGATTCGCGGGGTCGAAGCCTTGCGGCCGGTCAGCCACGAGGTCGCGGGAGACCGCATCGAGGCAGGGACGCTGCTCTGCGCCGCGCTGGCGACGGGGGGCGACGTAACCGTTACCGGCGTGGACTCGGCGGACCTCGACTCGACCCTGGACAAGCTGCGCGAGGTGGGTGCCCAGATCGAAGTGAGCCCCACCCAGGTGCGTGCATGCGTCGACGAACCGCTGCGCGGCGTGGACGTCGTGACGGCGCCCTTCCCCGGCTATCCCACCGACATGCAGGCTCAGCTCATGGCCGTGCTCGCGACCGTCCAGGGCGAGAGCGTGATCACGGAGCGGGTGTTCGAGAACCGTTTCATGCACGTGCCGGAGCTGCAGCGTATGGGCGCCGAAATCGCACTGTCGGGGCGCACCGCGCAGCTGCGGGGAGTTTCGCGCCTGATGGGCGCGCCTGTGATGGCAACCGACCTGCGCGCCTCGGCCGGGCTCATTGTTGCTGGGCTCGCCGCGGAGGGCGAGACGATCGTCAATCGCGTCTACCACATCGACCGGGGCTACGAGCGGATCGAGGAGAAGCTTCGCAGTCTCGGCGGGGAGATCGAACGGGCAGGGAGCTAGGCCATGGCGACCCGGACCACGACCAAAAAGGGTGTCCTCCCCATCCTCAAGACGGAAGAGGCTGGCTTCGAGCGGGCTTTCTCGAAGCTCGTCCAGCGTCGCGACCGTGAGGCGGAGGATGTCGAGCGCACCGCTCGGAAGATCATCGAGCGGGTGCGGGACGGCGGCGAGGCAGAGCTGCGCGCCTGCATCGCCAAGTACGACGGGGCGAAGCTAAGCAAACTCGAGGTGACCCGCGAGGAGTGGGACGAGGCGGCCGAGGCCGTCGATCCCGCCGACCGCGCCGCGCTCGGGAAGGCCGCCATGCGCGTGCGTGAGTTCCACCGCAAGCGCATTCCATCGAGCTGGGAGGTGCGCGAAGAAGGCGGTGGGACCTTCGGGCAGCGCGTACGCCCGCTGGCGCGAGTGGGCGTCTATGTGCCCGGCGGCAAGGCGGTCTATCCCTCGACGGTCATCATGAACGCGGTGCCTGCGTCGGTGGTCGAGGTGCCGGACATCGTGATGGCGACGCCTCCCAACCCGGACGGAACGATCGCGCCCGAAGTGCTGATGGCGGCGCGGGTGGCCGGCGTGCACCGCGTCTTCAAGATGGGGGGCGCCCACGCGATCGCGGCGCTGGCCTACGGAGCCGGTGATGTTCCCCGGGTGGACAAGATCATCGGTCCCGGGAACATCTGGGTGACCACGGCCAAACGACTCGTTTACGGCCAGGTGGACATCGACAGCGAGGCGGGCCCCACCGAGGTGCTCGTGATCGGCGACAAGAGCTCGAACCCCGCCTGGGTGGCGGCGGACCTGCTCTCCCAGGCGGAGCACGAGGAGATGGCCTCGGCGATCTTCGTGACGTCGCAGAAGGGGCTGGTGACGCGGGTACAGGACCAGCTGGCCAAGCAGCTGAAGACTCTCGAGCGCGCCAAGATCGCGAAGAAGGCGCTGGCCTCACGGGGTGCGATCGTGCTGGCGAAGGACCTCGACGAGTGCCTGGAGATCGCCAACCGGTACGCCCCGGAGCATCTGGTGCTGGCACTCGACTCCGCTGATGCGGTGGCGAAGCAGGTGGAGAACGCCGGTGCCATCTTCCTGGGCCACTACACACCCGTGGCGGTGGGCGACTACTTGGCCGGCCCCAACCACGTGCTGCCCACCGGCGGAACCGCGCGCTTCTTCTCGCCGCTCGGGGTGGAGCACTTCCTGAAGCGAATGAGCGTGCTTCGCTTCGAGCCGCCCAAGCTACGCGAGCTGGGCGCGGACGTAATGCGCCTGGCGGAGCTCGAGGGGCTCACCGGGCACGCCCGCTCGGTGGACTTGCGTTTGCAGCGCATTCGCCGCGCGCGCCGCGAGCGCGAGGCGGCCCGCGAGGCGGAAGCGGAGATCGAGCTGTGAGCGCCCCGGCGAGTCGCCGCGCCTCGCTGGAGCGGGTGACGCGTGAGACGGAGGTGAGCCTCGAGGTCGACCTCGACGGGACGGGGGAGTACCAGGTCTCGACGGGGATCGCCTTCTTCGATCACATGCTGGAGTCTTTCGCGAAGCATGGGCTGATCGATCTGCGCCTGGCGGCGAAGGGCGACCTCGAGGTCGACACCCACCACACGGTGGAGGACGTTGGCATCGTGCTCGGCCAGGCGGTGCGCGAGGCACTGGGCACGGCAGAGGGGATCCGGCGCTACGGCACCTGTGTGCTGCCGATGGCGGAGGCGAAGGTCGAGGTGTCGGTGGACGTCTCGAACCGGCCCTACCTGGTCTACCGCGTGAAGCTGGTGAACGATCGCATCGGGAATTTCGACGCGTCGCTGGCCGAGGATTTCCTCTACGCCTTCTCGCAGAACGCCGGCCTCGATCTGCACGTGGAGCTTCGCTACGGCCGCAATCCACACCACGTGGTAGAAGCCATCTTCAAGGGCGTCGCCCGCGCCCTACGCATCGCCGTCGAGCGCGATCCGCGGGCGAAGGGCCTGCCGACGGTGAAGGGCAAGCTCTAGATCGTTCCACTGCCAGGACTCCCTGAGGGCAATGCTCGGTTGGCGTCGGCGAGGGGTGGTCTCCAGCGAATGGCTCGCACCCCGTACTCGCGCACCCGCGAGTACGCGCTCTCTATCGCCGCTGCGCCACGCGGAAACCGTT
>Ga0255057_10000135_pt1 | contig 41006 bp, 31 predicted proteins | sample Cases_109_6_MG_FD_189022 | JGI IMG/M metagenome (GOLD analysis project Ga0255057, IMG submission 189022) | Seawater microbial communities from Amundsen Gulf, Northwest Territories, Canada - Cases_109_6 | ecosystem: Environmental > Aquatic > Marine > Gulf | place: Canada: Northwest Territories... | reverse complement strand
AAGCGCAACTGGAGGATATGGCGGCGCGGCAACGTGGTTTGTCGTCCTTCCGCTGATGGCGGGCATCGCGGCCACAACGATTCGACCCATCCCGTCCACGAAGAAGCTGGATGGTTGATTCGGCATCGGTGTACAACCACCAATTCGAGGGCGATCATGCTCGACTCGCCTCCGGAGCGTCTTAGTCTTCTCGAGCTTGAGGCGAGTGGTCCGGGAATGCACATTCCACCCATGACGCTCGCAGCGACGCTGAGAGCGGAGGGCAGGCCACCCGCCCCAAGATTGTCTACCGGCCGTTATACGGCGGTAAGTCAACTCATCTGGCTTCCGGATGCCAATGCGGGAGCTGCCAGTGCGAGGGCGCTGAGCACTGCAATAGCGATGACGGTGAGACGACGACGCATGATGGATCCTCCTAGTCGGACTAATTGTCAAAGTTGACTATGAGGAAGGACCGTCTCGCGTTTATCTCAGTGGCGGGCTCCGATCAGCAGCGACTCTCCGTCACGACGCTCGATCCTTATGGCCTCTGGTGCTAACCACATGACCGGCTCGACGTAACTCGGACAGATCTCTCCCCACCGTCGATTCGCTCACACCCAGGGCGTTCGCAAGATGGTCGATCGACGGAATGGCACCACTCTCAACCGCTTCAGCCACCATTCTCAACACCCGCCCCCGTCGCTTCTCTATGGGTGAAACGAATCTGTCGTCCTCGGGATGCTCGACTGTCCAGGTGACCTTGCGGAGATCTCGAGCTATGAGACGACCTCCAGCGGGAGCATGAGATGCAGGGAGAAACACCTGGATGGTCTGAGGTGTGAGACGACTAGCAGCAGCCACGATCTCGGCATGCTCGGGAACTCGCTCGAGAGAACGTTTGCGATCTTCGCCGGACAGGCCGGAAAGAGTGGACTCGAGCGTTTCGTGGGCTCGCAATGCCGATTGGCGTGCTTCGGGGTGTGCTCCCACTGCTGTGGCCGCGAGAAAATGGCGCCAGTACACCAGATAGGGTCGCTCCACCCCTGGGGTGAGACTCTCAACGGAACGACGGGTGTGATCCAATGCGTCTGCTTCCCGTCCGACTCCAAGCCATGCCATGCCCCGAATCGAAAGCAACTCCACGGCAAGATCCTTAAACTCCACGTCGACACAGACCTCGTCCGCCCTGTCGAGGATCCCAAAGGCGTCTTGATACTCACCCACGTCCAGTTGGAGAAGGGCAAGCGAACGTAGATGCTGACCCTCGAGGAACCGGTTCCCAGTACCGGAAAGGGCCTCCAGGCTGTCTTCGAGTAGGCGTTTTGCTTCCTCGTGACGGCCCTGGCGACTGGCAACTCCGGCGATGATTTCCAGACACTGGGCCTCGCGGGCTCTGTCCCCGATATCAGCAAATAGACCTCGCGCTCGTTTGGCATCGGCCAAGGCGCGAACATCGTCGCCAAGCACGACGTGACGTGCCGAGGACGCGTTGGCCAGCACCATCGCTTCTCCCCGAACGTTGTCGAGTTCGGTAAAGATACGTTCTGCGCGGTCGTAGCCGGGGAGGGCGTCGGCTACCCGTCCCAGCATGTGATCGACCAGGCTCAAGTTGACCAAATGGACACCTTCTCCATAGCGATAGCCAATTTGCTGACAGAGCTCGATCGCTCGCTGGTATCTGGTTCTGGCTAGATCAATATCACCCTGCTGATGGAATGCCCGCGCCTGTATCCCGGCGACTTCGGCTTCCCCTCTGAGGTTCCCGTGTTCTTCATAAACCTCTAGGGCTTGTTCAAGACGTGGAAGGGCCCCGGCCGATTGCTGCACCTCGACCAATGTGGAAGCCAGCTCAGTGAGGGCATCAGCGCGCTTCTCCTCGTCGGTACTCGCCGCGCCAATGGCCTCGTCCAGATACGGAACTGCGTCCAAAGGTCGGCCCGACCAGCGCACAGCCGTTCCCAAGGCAACCAGAGCAGCGGCCAACGATGACCGATCGCCGCGTTGCTTTTCCGAGTCTACGGAGCGAATGCCCGACGCTTCCGCCCCTTGAAAATCTGCTGAGTGAGCGAGGAGCCAGGTCCTGCGTCGCTCGACGTCGCCCTTGATCTCGGGCACTGATTCGGCGAGCATTGCCATCTCGTCGATGACCTCCTCCTGTTCGCTTCGTCGCCCCAACACGCTGAGAACGCTTTCTAACTCGCCCAGTAGCCGACAACGTTCCTCTGGAGACCAACTCGCGTCAGACGCCAGCGACCGGGCTTCCTGAAGATGCTGATTGGCCGTCGCATAAGCGTTGAGTCGGGCGGCGCGCAAGCCTGCCATCAGGAGATATGGCGTGGCTCGTTCCGCGTCGTTGCCGAGACGAAAGTGGTGCCCGATCGCTTCGACGTCCATCGGTTCGACAGCTTCCAATGCTTCACCCACCCTGCGGTGCAGCACAATTCGTCGCCTCTCAGATGTGCGCTCGTAAACCACCTGACGAACCTGATCATGAGCAATCTGGTAACGCCCATCCCCGGTGTCTCGAACAAGTCCTCGGTGCAAAAGCTCATCCACGGCGTCGAGCACCGAGGTGCGAGGAAGGTCTGCGCCCGCTGACAGAAGAGAAAGGTCAGCAGCGTCACCAGACACGGCAGCAACTTCATAGACCGTCGATGCGACGTCACCCAGCAATGAGATTCGTGCGTCAATCACAGATCTCACCCGGGGAGCCAACGGCACAATCTCGGAAAGCTGCCGCCGAAGCACCTCGCCAGGGTCGGTGACATCGAACAAGCCCTGATCACGCAAAGCGCGCAGTGTCTCCAGGGTGAAGAGGGCGTTGCCTCCGGTGCGTCTATGAAGCTGGGCCGCCACCTGAGGTTCCAGCCTTGCTACTCCAAGGATCCGTTTGACCATGTCGTCGAGTTCGAAAACGGAGAGAGGCGACAGCACGACCCGCTCCAAGCCTGCCACTCGATCGAGTTCTCTGAGCACGTCCCAGATCTCAGGGTCACCGCGAGCCTCCTCACTTCTGTACAGAAGCATCAGAAGGATGCGGGAGTTGGCGAGGCGAGGACCGAGCTGGGTGAGGACGCTGAGGGTATCCCGGTCAGCCCACTGCACATCGTCGATGATGACGACATGAGGGGTGATCGTGCCCAGCGCACCGAGAGTGTGGACCAGGGCCTCCTTCATCCGAGTCGACTCCTCTGCGGGACGCAGTGGGGCCGATCCAGAGGGGATCTTGTCGCCACTCAGACGCGGCGCCAGACGCAGTGCCTCCTGAAGCCACACCGGAGCCACCTGCTCAGAAAGTTGTTCGACTCGAAGTTGGCTCAGCGACTCGAGGACCTCCACCAAAGGCGCGAACGGACGCAGAGCTCCGGGCGTGCAGGTCCCCCAACTGACATGAAATCCCCGCCATTGGGCATCGTCGCCCGCCTCGAGTGCGAGCCGGGTCTTCCCCACTCCAGGTTCACCTTCGACCAAGGCGACACCTCCGGGGCCGGCGAGTACCCGCTCCATAGAATCAACCAGCTCTCGGCGCTCTTCCTCTCGCCCAACGAAAGGGGCCGCCAACCGTGTGTTGAGCGGCAAGTCATGTCCCAACTCGTGAGATGGGTGAATCCCAGCCTTACGTTGCCGAATGATCCGCTCGTATAGTTCAACCATCGACTGAGACGGCTCCGAACCAAGCTCCTCAGCGAGGATCGAACGACATCTTTCGTACTGCTCCACTGCCTCATTGGTGCGGCCGAGTAAAAAGCAAAGTCGCATCACTTCCTGATGAACCCCTTCGCTGAGCGGGTCGTGATGGGTCAGCCGTCGGGCGTGAGCCAGCGCCTCCTCATAGGCCCCGTCGGCTTTGGTGGCATCGACGAGGTGTCTGAGGGCGAAGATGTAACGCTGTCGATAGAGGTTTTGATCGACCACAACCCAATCGTCGAAGAACCCAGCGAGAAAGTCACCGCGATACAACTCCACGCATGCCCGCAACGCGGAGGGATCGACTCTGCGTGGCGAAGAGACATCCCTATCGGAGACTGCCGACATATCGAAGCTTTGGTCGAACGCCTCTACATCGAGCCAATAGGGCCTCGCGGTATCGAAGGCAATCGTGTCGGTCGTCACCGACAATTGCGAAACGGAACCTTCGTTCACCACATCCTGGATCTGCCACAGCGTTTGACTGAGACGTTTACGTGCCTTGGATTCTGGAAGATCGGGCCAGAAGATCCCCCCCAACAGGTCACGATGGATGGGACGGTCGCGATGCATCACCAAATAGGCGAAGATAGATCGTCCAACGCGCGACGCTATGGGTGGCAGGGCGACACCGTCACGCTCTAAAAGGAAGCCGCCAAACAAGTGCATCCGAAGAGCGCCCATGAGAAGCCAACACTACCGACGCCAGAGTTCGGTTGCGCCTTTCACCGACCTCGCCCTGTTTTGTCACGACTGCGGCCACGACCGACCCATGACAGGATGGTATTGGGCTGTTCAGGCTGCTCGTTTGGCGAGTCGGGCGGTAGTCAACGATCGGCGCATTCCGATCACCGAGACCAGACCCAGGGCTGACAGGACCAATCCGACGGCGACACTTGCACCGAAGCCGGCCTGAACCGACTCGGCAGCTCCCACTGGAGCCACCCCTTCCGACGCCGAGATCAACTCGCGGACGACCTCCACATCGCCGAGTTGATTGGTGACGACAAACAAAAGAACCGCCCCGCCGATCGCCGCACCAAACGTGAACCCCTGGTTTCTCGCAAAGAGGTGAGCCGAACCGACCCGCCCCATCTTGGAATCATCGGTGACGGCACGCAGCAGAGTAAGCGCAGCGTTTGTGGACATTCCCACCCCCAACCCAGCGGCAAAGAACACAAAAAACACCAACGTCAAAGTGGTGTTGACCGTCACGAGATACCAGGCAAGTGCCAACGCCGGAATGTTGATGATGAAGCCGACGACCATGATCCACGATTCCGAATAGTGATCGGCCATCCGACTCGCCAGGTTTGCCCCGACTGTCCAACCGACGGTGAGCGGGAGCACTGACCATGCAGTTAGGCCCGCCGACCCGCCCTTGCCAGCCCGGACATAGAGAGGAATGTATGCGTTCATGGCGAAGGTGCCGGTCAACATCAGCCCGGTCGATAGACCAAGTCCGCGGTAGGGCTGGGGGACGATGTGCTCGAGCTTGACGACAGGCGAAGGGACCCGACGGGCATGCCACACATAGGTGGCAAGGGCAAGGCCGGCACCGGCCAACCAGAACAAGGATTCGGTGCTGAGGGCGTCAACAGCGAAGAGAGTTGCGATGGTCATGACGCCCAACAGTGTCGACCCTCTGACGTCGATACGGCCGACCCCCTCTCCGAAGGGGCCTGGCAACACCTTCCACCCGGCGACCAGGGCGATGATGCCCATGGGAAGGTTCAGATAGAAGATCCACTGCCAGGACAGGAAAATGAGAATCAAGGCTGCCACCGCCGGTCCGGCGATACCCATCACGCCCCAGACGGTGGCGTTGGCCGCGAACGCCCTACTTACCAAGGCTTTGGGATATACCAGCGATATTGCTGCGGTTCCGGTGGAGAGGATGAGCCCGGCTCCGACTCCTTGCAGCACACGCAGGACAATCAACACTTCCATGCTGGGAGCAAATGCGGCGGCGAAACCCATTGTGGCGAATACGGCCACCGCCAGTCGGAACATCCGTGACACTCCGACCGCGTCGATGAAAGGCCCAGCAACAACAGTCGCAAGGCTCGAGGTGACCAAAAACGCGGTGATCACCCAAGGGAGCAGCGACACGTTTCCAAGGTCAGCAGCAATGTCAGGAAGAGCGGCGGCAATGCCGAGGGCCTGAAACGAGGCGAGGGCAGAAGTCGCGAATATCGCGAGAGAAACAGGCAGCAACTCACGCGAAAGCACACTGGTCGGAGAGTTGGGCACTGAAGGAGGGTAGACCCTCAACCTTGCTGCTTAGCCTTGTGACGTGTTCCAGGAGTTCGCGCTAGAGGCTTTGGTATTCCCGCCCTCTCGCCGATAATTACAAGACACGCCAGGAAGTGAGTTGATGACAAACGTCGACCATTTGGCCGCTCTTGAGCTCATGAAAGAGGAAGGAGCGATATCAGATCGGGAATTCGAAGATCTCAGAAACGAGATCCTCACACTGGGCGACGCCCATTCACCACCAGATACATCCACCGCTTCAGAGAACGACGGTGCCAACGGTTGGGTCTCGCTTCGGCAATGGCCACCAACTCTCCGAACAGACCTACCACCGAATTACCCGATTGGTCTCCTCGTCATCGCTGCTTTTCTCATTGTGGCCAGCATGGTTGGAATTGTGTCTTGGCTGGTGAGCTTTCTCGCCGTTCTAGCGCTGACAGCGACTCTTGTGGAAGACGGCATCCGGGTGAGTATCGCCGCAGGTCTTGTCATCTTCGCCATCGTCACAATCGGAGTGTTGGGAAACAGTTCCAGCTCCCCCACCATCCCAGCCACCAACGCTGTAGCTCCGGACCCCGTTAGTGAGCCAACCGTGGCCGGGGCGCTTGGCGTTGGCCTCGGTGACCTGGTCGATCAATGGAACGCTCTCGAGGAGGCACCGAGCATCACACGTGGCTTGACACGCAACACCGAACCAGGTCAATACGACAGCTTTATCTACCGCTTTGGTGAATGGGGCCGACTGGCTGGTGCCTACGACCCCGCGACCGACTCGCTCCGTGCATTGCTGGCAGCCGGTCAGCTAAGCAACGAGGCGACCTCCCAGCTCTATCTACACCTCTGCTTCGTATTGCACCCCTACTCCCAGGAGTGCATCGACTCCTATTTCCAATATGGACTGAGTGACGGAACTCTGACCGACTTCGGCGACACAAACCATCAGGCCTCATGGCAGATAGAGGATCAAACTTGGTCGGTTGAAATCGAAGGCAACGTTCTGACGATTCGGGCGCTGGGAGCTGACACCGGCTAGTTATTTGGGCGAGACACCACCAGCTCTTGGTCCGTCGTTGGAGACGATCACGGCCGGCGCCGCTAGGCGGATTCCCCAGTCGGTGCCTGACCAAAGTCAATCAGGTGGATCTCACCTCACGCATGGTTCCCAGCCCCAAGGTCTTAGTGAGAAGGATCGGCGTTAGCCTCGACACGATGGGCCGGTCGATCCTCGGAGCATCCGTGAAGCGCGTCGAAGACTCGCGCCTGATCACCGGTGCCGGTAGGTACCTCCAAGACATCCAGGTCGAGGGGGCGTTGTGGATGGTGCCCGTCCGGTCAACTATCCCCCATGGTGAGCTTGGTGATATTGACACCAAGGCCGCCCGGGATGCACCAGAGGTAGTGAAGATCTATCTCGCCGGTGACCTGGGCATGGCACCTATGCCAATCGGAGCCCCCGGACTGGAGGAATCCACCCGCCGGCCGGCAATCGCCTCCGTTCGTGTGCGGTTCGCCGGCGACATCGTGGCCGTGGTGGTTGCTGAGAACGAGCAGGCTGCCGTCGATGCCGCCGAGCTCGTGTGGGCTGAAATCGAGCCTCTCCCGGCGGTATCAACACCCGACGCCGGGGCCGACCCAGACGCATCTCTCTTGTTTCCCGAGCTCGGTACCAATGTGATCTACGACCGGGGTGACGCCAACGACAGCGTCCTCGGCGATGCCGACGTTGTCATCGAGACCAGCGTCGTCAACCAACGTGTCGCCGCAGTCCCGCTCGAGACCAGTGGTGCGCTGGCGTCACCCCGTGAGGATGGTGGGCTCGACTTCTGGTTGGGTAGCCAGGCGGCCCACGCCCATCGACGCTCCATCTCGACTGTTCTCGGCCTCGACCCGACTTTGGTCCATGTGAAAGTGCCCGATGTCGGCGGAGGCTTCGGAGCAAAGATCGCGCTCTATCCAGAACAGGCGATCTGCGGAGCCATTGCCCTCGACCTGGGTCGACCCGTGCGATGGCAAGAGACCCGCACGGAGAACATGGTGGCAATGACCCACGGCAGGGCGCAGACAACCGAGGTTCGTCTCGGAGCGACACGAGACGGGCTGATAGTCGGGATCTCGCTTCAGGTCACTCAGGACGCCGGTGCATATCCTCAATTCGGCGCCTACCTGCCTGTTTTCAGTCGACGTATGGCGGTTGGGCCCTACTTGATCCCCAAGGTCGAGTTCATGTGGCGCTCGGTGGTGACGAACACCACACCGGTGCATGCTTACCGCGGGGCCGGCCGGCCGGAGGCAACCATGGCACTGGAACGAGCGATGGATCGACTCGCCTCGGAGCTCGGTCTCGACCCAGCAGAGGTGCGTCGTCGCAACTTCATAGCCCCGGACGCCTTCCCCCATGTGACCGTGCTCGGCGAGCGCTACGACACCGGTGACTATGGGGCAGCACTCGACCTCGCTCTACGAACTGGCGGGTATGACGATCTCAGAGCGGAACAAGACCAGCGAAGACGGGTCAGCAATCGGTTCCAGCTCGGCGTCGGCATCGGGTCGTACGTGGAGATCACGGCCGCAGCAGGCCGGGAGGACTGGGGTGCGGTCGAGATCAACCCCGATGGCACGGCAACCCTCTACTCGGCGGCCGTGTCACACGGCCACAGTCACGAGACCACGTTCGCTCAGATTGTCTCGGCCGTTCTCAAGCTCCCGATCGACAAGATCAGGTTCGTCCAGGGAGACACCGACAGGATCGCTCGCAGCGGAGGGACGATGGGATCGCGGTCGTTACAGATCGCAGGCTCGGCCATCCTCGGCGCCGGGGAGAAAGCTCTCCACAAGGCGCGCGAGGTGTTCGCCTATCACGCTGAGGCTGGGATCGATGATGTTGTCCAGTTCGAAGATGGGCGGATCGGTGTCATCGGCGTTCCCACATCCGCCATGACACTCGCCCAAATCGCCGCTGTCGCCTCCCAAGCCTCGAACCTCGCTGACGACATGGAGCCTGGCCTGAGGGGAGAAGAGACGTGGGATCAGGACGAAGCCACCTTCCCGTTCGGTACCCACCTGTCGGTTGTAGAAGTGGACACCGAAACCGGCGCCGTGGCTCTTCTCAGACATATTGCCTGTGACGACGCCGGAGTGATCCTCAACCGGATGGTCGTCGATGGCCAAGTGCACGGCGGTGTGGCTCAGGGGGTGGGGCAGGCGCTGTTCGAGCAGTTCCAGTACGACCACGCCAACCCGATCACCGCGAATCTCACCAGCTATCTCATCCCCACCGCCTCGTCCCTTCCATTCTTCGAGGTGGACCACACCGAGACCGTCACACCCGAAAATCCCCTCGGCGCTAAAGGAATCGGCGAGGCCGGAACTATCGGATCTGCTCCCGCCATCGTCAACGCTGTGATCGACGCCCTGGTTCCGTTTGGGATCGAGAGTCTCGACATGCCTTTGACTCCGGCCAAGATCTGGGCGGCCATCGAGTCGACTCGCTGAGGCTGCCCTTAGCTTCGTGGAAGTCGGAGTTCTCGATTTCTGAATCACTGCTCACCGTGAGTGAGTTTCCCCTGTTCACGGGTCCTCTCGCCGTTTGCTATCTTAAGGAAGGTGCGTTTTCGCACCTTTGATTAGCAGCGATCAGAAACTGGCGGGAGTTTGGGAATGACTGGGAAAAAACGTGCGCGGTTGCCGATATTGATCTCAATTGCGGCACTTATAGCCGTAATTGTGCCGGCCGGTTTGGCATCTGGATCACATGATGGACCACCTGTGATTGTCGGGAACACTTCGGTTGTCCTTCTCAATCTTGGCGACACAGACAACGTGACCTGGACGGATCAGACCCAAACCATCACTACGGCTCGGAACAAGTGCACACCGGTTACGTTCGGGACCAGCCCGGAACTGTTGTCGGTGACGCCAATTGGTGGAGACTTGGGCATTGTGAAAGACGGTCTTGGGATCCAGAGCCAGGGTGACGGCAACAGCGGCCCATGCGGTCAGGCCGAGGCCGAAGACGGTGAAGGTATTGCAATCGCACTTGGCTCTACTCTCAGCGGCTATCTGATTCAGGCTATAGACGTGGACCTCGAACTGAAGTTCGATGCCGAAGTCGAAATCACCTATTACCACAATGGGCAGCCCGTTGATTCGGACACCTTCGATGGGATGGGGCCCGATGATGGACCCGACTCCGCGGATTTGGACAACTACCGATACAACTCTGAGCAAGAGGGGATCAACGCGTTTTTCGACGAGGTGGTCTTCGTGGCCTTGGCAGGAGCCTTCTCCCTCGAGGCCGGGGTTGACGGCACAGAAAACGGTTTGCTGGACACCTCCAACAACTCCAGCCAGTTCGAGATCGTCAAAGCCTTCGAGGGCGAGATCACTTGTGGTGAAAGCGCCGATATCGGAATCCCCGGCGTGGACACAACCTATGGAACCGTGACAATGCATGCGCTCAACCTCGACGGGGCCGGCTGGGAAACCACGGACTGCATCATGAAGCCCTACAACTCAGCTACCGCGGAAGCGGCACTGGCCTTCATCCCGGAACTAGAGAACTCAGAGGCTCGTTACACACTCGAGGTCACTGTTGAGAATCAGGCGATCACACAGGACTCCAACGGAACCATCACCTCGCTGCTGGCTGAATACAACCTCACTGGTGATTTGAGTTTTCCATCAGGTGGCACTCCAGTCCAAAGATGCCAAGGACAGCCAATAATCGACCAGCTTGACGTTGATTACGACGCGTTCTGGAGTCAGAATTCTCCTGTTCAAGTGGGTGAAGTCGATCTGCTGCCAACAGGCGAAATCATCTGCTGGTATCTGGCTTCCGTTACGCCAACCGGGATCGACGTAGGCACCGAAGTTTGGGGGTTCCTCTTCATCGACGACCCGAGCGTCAGGTTCAAGTAAGAGCGTCTGAGGCTGATCGACTAACGGGCAACCCCCAGTTTCTCGTAGAGATCCTGGAGGCGCTTGTGCTCGGATTGGGTGGGCCCTAGCTCATCCACCCCGAGTACGTTGGCCCGCGCTTCACGAATGAGCAGTTCCTCGTAGAGGTCGTCACTCTCATTGGAGGCCGCAAGAGCTTGTTCGAATGCGTCCGATGCTTGCTCTCCCTCTCCAATCGAGGCAAGAGCGGATCCGCGGACGCGCAGGACACCGGCCTTTGCCGACGAGAACGCCTCGGGATTCGAGGCCTCGAATTGGCTCAAGAAATCAAGAGCTCGATCAAACCTTTTCGCCCGCACCAGAGCCTCTGCCAGCGTGAAGACAATCTCACCGGACCAGTCTGACGCATCACCTGACATCTGCTCAACCGCGAGTGGATCAAGTTCCTCGATCGCCGATTGAAAATGGCCTAAGCCAAGCTCGGCACGAGCGCCCTGAAGTAGCACGAAAGGCACCAGTTGCGCTGCGTTCGACGCACGAAGGACGCGACTCGCATCCTCAATCAGAGGAACAGCTTCGGCATACCTGCGCTGGCTGATGAACACCTCCGCCGTCGCGGCTTTGGTATTGGCAGCCTCGACCACATTTCCAGAGCGCTCAGCTGCCGCCACAGCTCTTTCGTACCAAGCAAGCGCCAAATTCCAGTCACCCTCCCAGTAGGCATATGCACCGAGATTGTTCAACACCGAAACGCAACGATCAAACATTCCCAAGTTCTGATAGATCTCAACTGATCTCTCTCCCAAGCGAGGATCGACGTTCCCAATCAAGAAATTCCCCCAATCCATGGCCACATACCCTCGGGCGATTGCCTCGCTCTCCCCATGGGTGCGACCGAGCTCAATGGCTCGAGATGCACTTCGAAGAATCCTGACCGGATCACCACCTGCACTATCAACGCTCGCCTCGTAGGCGGCGTTGCGTGCCATGGCACGCAACGCCGGCTCGTCGCTGTGACGACCAAGTACTTTCCGACCCTGCGCCAATGACCTCCTGGCCTGAGTGAGGTTCCCCGAGCCGTACCAAGACTCGGCTCGTCGCAAGTACAAGTCAGCTACGTTGACCGGGTCTCCTTCAGCGGTCTTGATTGCTTTTACAAATGACCCGCGGGCCGCCTCGTATTGGCCCATGAGATCCTGGGTCTCGCCAAGCCTTTTCCAGAGATCCGAGCGAACCTTCGCAGACGTATCGGGCGTCTGTCTCGCCGCTTCGATTGCTCTCCCGTAGTGCCTGACAGCGTCGGTGTTGGCGTAAGCAGCCTTCGCCTTGTCACCCGCTATCACGGAGTAATCGAGCGCCTTCCTGTGGTCGCCCGATACCGAGAAATGCATCGCCAGCGAACCGGCTACGGAGTGGGTATCGTCACCTGCGAGGCGTTGGATAATCTCAGCCGCCCTAGCGTGCAACTCCTTTCTCCGCTTGTAGGACAGGCTCTCGTAAACGACATCGTGTACCACCGCATGCCGAAATCGGAGACGATCTTCTCCGTCTGGTTCGATGAATCGGCTCAGGTTCTCGAGAGTCACATCGTCGAGGTCGATTTGCTCAGGGCCCAGCAACTCTTCTACTACAGAGCGGCGGAAACTCATGCCCAACACCGCCACGTACATGAGGACCCGACGGGAGGAAGGTGCCAGCGAGTCGATGTCGGTTGACACCACACCATCGAGCGACGCTGGCAGCTGATCGACGTCGCCAGTCTTTCTCATCAGTCGTACCAATTCGGAGAGGAACAGCGGGTTGCCGGCTGCCCTCGACACCAATGCGTTGAGTTCGTGAGGCCGAAGCGGGGCAGCTGCTGTTGCCTCTATGACAATCGAGCGCACCGCTTCGTCATTCAAGACCTGGAGGGCAATCTCTTCGCCCAAGGGGCTGGATTCGAGATCTTCGCGACGGGCCGTGAGGATAAGTGACCAGGGACGGCTGGTTACAGCAGTCCCAAGGCGCTCGAGAAGACCGAGCGAAACCTCGTCGATCCAGTGCGCATCCTCGACCAGGATCACCAATGGACGCTCGTAGAACGCATCGAGCAACTCGACAAAGGCATCGGCGGCTCGCTCAGGCCGGTACCGAGGGTCCAGCGCTGCTGTTTGCTCGTTGTCCTCGACTTCGATATGCATGATGTCGCCAAGTAATGGAATCGCCCACGACAGCTCCGGAGCGTTGCTGGAAACAGCACCTGTCAGAGCGACAACCATCTCCTGCTGGGAACCCCGAGCTATCTCCAGGGCTCTTCGCATCGGATCTCGGAACGCCCAGTAGGGGACAGTGGCTCCACTTGTTTCGGCTTGGATCATCAGGGTGTCAACACCCGAGCAACGCTCTAGAACCTCTGAAATCAACCTCGTCTTACCAAGACCGGGGCCACCGGTGACTGTCGTTATCGCACCGGTACGTGTTTGGGCTGAATTCGTAAGGATCTGAACCAACATCTCCGTCTCAACATCACGGCCGACGAACGGCAGGTCATGTTCGCGAACTGGGGGGCGCACTCCGCTTTCGGAGCCGACCGAGTATGCCTGGATTGCTTGAGATTTGCCCTTGAGGCTAAGAAGCGGGAGGGCTTCGACGTCGAAGAGTGTTGAGGAAAGGTCTAGCACTGTTGGGTTGGCGACCAGAGAATTTGAGCTTCCGACGGCCATGAGTCTGGCAGCGACGTTGACCGTGTCGCCCATCACTGTGAATGTCCGTCTGGTCGAAGTGCCGATGTCACCCACAAACACATGGCCCCTGTTGACTCCCGCTTTGACCGCCAGGGGTTGATCGGAGTCGAGCACTGCGCGGACGGCCCGCAGTATGCGCCCTTCGTCGTCGTGTTGGCTGGTGGGCACTCCTGCCGCCAGGATGATCTTGCCACCGTCGGCGGCAACATCGGAAGCAAGAAAGGTCACATCTTCACGCCTGGCTGCCACCTGAATAGATACAACCAGGGCCTCGAGGTCGACGGCGACAGCCTCCCCACCAGAATCCGAAATCAGGGCATCGGTGCCCTTGAACTCAATGAATCCGATGCTTGCCTGGCGGTGTTCGGCATCTCGGGTTCCGCCAGACAGGTGTTGAAGTAGGCCAACCGGTACCAGCTCACCTACATCAATGCCTGAACCGGCCGAGACACTTGGCTCAATGCGGGGATGGTTGATCTTGCGTTTCCTGATCAACCAACCACTGCCCTTGGGACTCCCAATGAAATCAGATGGGATCAGCCTTCTGACCTCTTCGCTAACGACGATCTCCCCTGCATCCGCAATTCCTTCCATCTCCGTCGTCCTCGACGTAGTAGGACCGACAACCAAAAGCTCGCGATGAGATTGGCCCACAAGGAACAAATCGATTGGACCCGAATGAATACCGGAGGACATTCTGAGATCGATCCGGCCTACGGAGGTCTGCTCGCCCGAACCCGATCGGAGCACAGAGCGCATTTCAACGGCTGCGGCGCAGGCCTGCATTGCGTGGTCGTCGCTGTCAAACATCAGCAACAGAGCGTCACCACCGAACTTCAAGAGTGACCCCCGCCGAGTCGACCCGACATCTAACATCTCGCCGAAAACTCGGTCGAGGACGCCTGTCAGCTCCTCCGCTCCGATCTTTCCCTGATCGGCCAAACGCTCTGACAAACGAGTGAACCCAGAGATATCGACGAATAGAAGCGTCCCGTCGATCTGATGCCATCGCGAATCGTGGGATGCAGCACCCCAATTGATGGCAACGTCGGCGACGTAAGGCACCAAGTCTTTGTTATCCACCGAAATAGGGCCCGCCACAGTGACTCCGCAGCCTAGAGATGCGAATTCCATGGAGAGTATTGGCCCCGTTTGGGATCGTGCATCTCGACAGCCGTTGACGCCGGCCAAGATCTGGACGCCCATCCGGGTTGGCTGAGGCTGCCTTAGAGCTGTAGGAGTCCTTCACACCAAAGGCCCAAATGGTGGGTGTGCTGACCCAGAGATCTGAATGTGTCCACATTCGACCTTGAATTCGGTGCGATCTATTTCTCCGACGAACCTGTCCTAATCAAAACAAGATGGTCGGCCGCCGACTCCGCACCCCAAACCTCACCGGGGCGACCAAGAATCTGACGTACGTCGCCGGGTTCGTGAGGCAAGGGGTAGACGTCGAAGTCCTCGGTGATCGGATCGAATCGAACCAGAGAATTCGAGCCGAAGTCGCTAACCCAGACGATGTCGGACTCGTCGACGAAAACCGCGTAGGCCGCCGGGTCGTCTCCCGGGAGAGGCCAGCTCGTCCACTCCCCGGTCCCAGGCACATAACGACTGAGCTGGCCACTGTTCCATTCGCTCACCCAGATGGCGCCGACCGAGTCGGACCAGACGCGCCGAGCACCCTGGCCCGGAGTGGGAGGTTCGATGACGGTCACTGAGCCATTCGGGCTGACAGCACCGACGTAAGAGCCGGCGAGCGACGCGTAGTAGACAGACCCGTTCGGTGTGGTGGCGATTCCGTAGGGGCCACGGCCACCCGGGGCCTCAAAAATCTTTGTCTCAGCGGTGTCGACGTCGAGCGATCCGTAGATACCGGTCTGCCCGGTGAACCACAGGTTTCCTCCGAGGTCGAACGTGGCCGTGTTCAGATTTGCGCCGAACGTGTCGTCTGGCAGCGGGAAGATTGTCACGGCGCCACTCGCCGGATCGACAGAGACGATGGCGTTGAGACCACTGTCGGTGATCCAAGGGGTGCCCTGCCGGTCGACAATGACACCGTGGGGCTTTGAGCCCGACCCGAGAGAAATGTGTCTGGTCTCGCCGGTGACAGGGTCGAGCCAACCGAGTTCCCCCGAGCCTTGCGCGGTGTACCAAACCCCGCCGTCTACCGCTGGGGCAACATCATGTGGTCGGGAGCCGGCAGGAACGGGGAACGCCTCCACAGTGAGCGACTGCGGCGGAGTGGAAGTGGGTGAGCCATCCACCGTGGTCGAAACCGTTGACGGACTGCTGACACTCGAGGTTGTCGTCGTTTCGTCGCCTGAACTCGTCGTTGCCCCGGTTTCGGTGATGACCTGAGTGCAGGCCGTGAGGAGAACGCACCACGCGATCGCTGCGAGCCGCATACCCGAAAAGCTAACGAAGCTCAGTCGCTATCGGTCAACAGTGACATCGGTGTCGGCTAACCGGCGGTCTCTACGCCACTGGTGCAACGCGAGTCGAGTACGCCGGTAGCGTCGACGGAGTAACCGGGTCTTGGAGCGTGTTGAGATGTACACGAATACGACAGTAAGGAGTTTCCATTGAGCCCAACTGGCACTACGAAGATGCTCGTCGCCGCCAGCGTCATCACCCTGACAATCGGATCGATTGACGCCGGTATCAGTGGCGAGTGGGATCTATTCGTGCTTTTCGTCGTGGGCCTCGGCCTCAACGTGACACTGCTTCTGCGTCTTCAGTCGCGGCGCCCGGCAGTCCCGATCAGACGCGATCTCGTGGCATGGCTCCGTGACCGAGCATCGGTATCGGGTGAGTCGCTGTCGGCCGTGACTGATCGTGCCGTCGCGACATTTGCCGATCGCTACGGCGTCGTGGTTGACGTTGAGGAAACGCGTCAGTGACAGACGCGACCGTCATCCTCGACGGAACCCGGGTGAGGTCTGACTTGATTGGTGGCAAGGGTTTCGCATTGAATCGGCTGGTCGAGATGGGTGCAACGGTCCCGCCGACGGGTGCGATCACCACCGACGGCTACCGCTGGTTTATCCGCGAATCCGGGCTGCAGGATTTCGTCGATGACCTGCGCGGGAAAGCCGTACCGGATCAGGCCGAACTCGATCAAGCCGCCGAGATGGTCGACGAAGCCTTTCTGGAGGCCCCAATGCCGGACGCCTTGGCGGCGGAGATTCGTACCCTGGCAACCGGTGTCGGAAGTGGTGCCCAACTCGCTGTCCGCTCATCGGCAACTGCTGAGGACATGGCCGCGGCGTCCTTTGCCGGTCAGTACCGCTCGTATCTCGAGATTGGTGACGATGAGGCTCTTCTCAGGTCGGTGAGATTGGTCTGGGCATCGCTGTGGCTACCTGCGCCCCGCAGCTATCGCGCCCACACCGGCGTGCCTGAAGATGATCTCGCCATGGCGGTTGTGATAATGCGTCTTGTCGAAGCCGAACGCGCCGGTGTCGTGTTCACGGTGAACCCGACAGGCTCTGGAGCCGACCTTCGGATAGAGGCCGTGGACGGCTTGGCCGAACAACTGGTCTCTGGAGAAGTGACACCCGAGGCATACGTCCTGCCTCGCTCCGCCAGCCACCGCGCTCCGCTGGACCGGGTTCTCGACGAAGCCATTGGGGCAGCCCTCGAATTGGAGCATCGTTTCGGCGAGCCTCAGGACGTCGAGTGGGCCTATGACGGTGACCATCTGTACATCGTCCAGTCGAGACCCATCACAACAATCTTGACAGAAGGCACCGACGACGGGTTCGACACCTCTATCGGATCGGAAGATGCGTTCACGACGGCGGGGATTGCAGAGTCTCTCCCCGGCGTGCTGCCCCCACTGCAGTGGACGACAGCCGCGCCACTACTCGAAAACGGTTTTCGTCAGCTCTTCGACCAGATGAAAGCCCTGCCTGCCATGGCCGACCGGCGCCCGTTTCTAGCTCGCGTCCGTGGCCGCGCCGTCCTCAGTCTCGACTTGATGAAGGCTGCAGCCGCTGAAGTTCCTGGGGGCTCAGCCGAGGAGATCGAACGACAATATTTCGGACGAGTGATCAGCGAGCCGTCAGCTGTTCCAGTAAGTGAGACACGCGGACCTTTCAAAGGACTTCGATCGATGTTCACCGGGTTCCGGGAGATCAACGCCCGCCGCTCTTTCCGTTTCGAAGCCCACGCATCCATCGACGCTACCGAGCGCATCCTGATCAGCCCGCCGGATTGCGATGTGGCAACCACCGCCCAGCTGCTTGCTTATCGCCATCGAGCGCTCGACCTCGCAGGTCGGCTTATGGCCGCCGAAATCGCGGTGGCGGCGGCGGCGGCGGCGGCCTATCGCGGTATCGAGCTGTTTCTCGAGCCCCACGTGGGTCTCGAGGCTGCCGGCCTGGCCCAGCAGTTGACAGCAGGCGGAATCGATCCTTGCGGAGTCCAAGTTGCGCTGCGGACTTGCGACCTGGCCGAGCAAGCCCTTACCGACGGTTCGCTTGCCACGTCGATCGAGGGATTCACTCCTCGCGACATGGGAATTCTCGAGACCCTCCGAAACAGCACCCAGGGAGCACAGTTTCTCGCCGCATTCGAAGGGGAGCTAGAACGTTCTGGGTCGGCATCGGTTTTCGCCGGCCAAACTTGGGCCGAGTCGCGGGATCTCGCCTGGCAACTGGTCAGTCAGGCGGTTCAAGTCCAACGATTGGGGCGTCCGGCAATGGTCGACCCGAATGCCAGATACGAGCTTTTGGAAGAGATCGGATCTCAGTTCGCCTCCTCCTGGAAATGGCGGTTTCAGCGGATCATGACCGCACAGGTTGTCGACGTGAGACGACGGCTGCTTCGTCGTCTCGTCGACGACGCTGTCGAGTTCCTCCACTTGCGCGAGAAGACCAAATCCGCGGTCCTTGCTCTGGGTGGTGAAATCCGCAGGATTCACCTGGCCATGGGACATCGCCTCCACGCCTCAGGCGTGCTTGAGACTCCCATCGACATCGACCTGCTCGCCGCCCAAGAGCTCGAAGCGGCTTTCGACGACAAGGCTCCCAGCCGATGGGAATTGAAGCGACGCCGCAGCGTTCTCGAGCGGCTGTCCGAGGATGACTCCGTCCCCCAGGTCTTCGTCGGCGACCCGACTCGAAGCCTGGGTGACACCGACATCCCCCTAGGTGACACATTCGAGGGGTGGGGAGCCAGTGCCGGCGTCTATGAAGGAACGGCCAGAATCATCACCAAGGCCACTGATCCGATAGAACCCGGGGACATCTTGGTGGCGCGCACGACAGACCCCGCCTGGACTCCCTTGTTTCTCACAGCAGGTGCCATCGTTGTCGAGGAGGGCGGACCTCTGTCGCATGCCGCGATCATCGCTCGTGAACTTGGGCTGCCTGCGGTGCTCAACGTTCCCGGCCTTCTCGGCCGGCTTGGTTCTGAGGGATCGGTTCGGCTCCGGGTCGACGGAGGCCAAGGTGTGGTCGTCATCGTCAATACCGAGCCCGACTCCGACAATGACAAAACCTTGGAGGCCGTCGGATGATCGGTCGGGTGCCCCGGCACACTTCATTCGCCGACGAAATCGACCCGGGCGGCCTCTATGTGTTCATCCCTGGGGCCCTCGCTGGCGGCTTCCTCATCTCGATGGGGCTCCTGATAGGCGATGCTATGCGCAAGCTGAGAGGTGATATAGGCACCGAGCGGCGGGTGGCTCATACGGGAGCGGCTGTGGCCGACGAGGTCCGCTTCGGTGCCGGTGGGTCACGACAGACCGGGTCAGGGCTCAGGCCTCGATGGGTTTATGGCGTTGTCAGCGCCCTGTCATTCGGTCTCGTACTTCTGGTCATTCCCGGTGCGACCTGGAATTTCCTCAACCCGGGGGGCTATATCTCAAACATCAGCTGGATCTGGGTAGTCAGCATGATCCTCGCTCTCGGATTTACCATCCTCGGTGTTCAGACCCTCAGTCTCGCTCCGGAGTGGCTCCCGGTCATTCTCGGATTGCTGGGTCTGGGATTCGCTCTCAGATGGTTGTTTGGCGTCGACCCAGTCATAGACAGACCCCTGCTGATCATTTCTGGCCTGGTGGCTGGTGGGCTCGGTTCTGCGTTGACATGGCGAAGACGTCGCCTCCGCGAGCACACCGACGTGCCGCCGTCGGTACGGCCCGTTCTCACCCGCACGCCCCTCAGTCGCCCCCACTAACGACAGGTTGTTCATGTCGATTCGCCTGAAAAGTGGTGCCGCTGCAGGAGTCGAAACCTCCGCGGCATGAGTATCGATCAAGTCCACCTCGGACTTCCCGATGGCGCCCCGTGGATTGTCCGTGTCGTGCTGCGCAGTCGAGCCTTTCTGATTTTCATGCTGGTCACCACCATTGTGCTCGCCATCATCGCCGCCGGTAATCCTGACTGGCTGCTGAGAATCGACCAGCCAGTTTCTGAGTGGATTCGCGGCGTGGGAGGTGGTCTCTCTTTCGCCAAGCTCGTCACCCGACTCGGCTCGAGCTATCTGGCCGTCACTGTCGGTGTCGTCGCCGTTGTTCTGCTGTGGCGTAGGTGCCGGGCCTCAGCTATCACCCTGGGAGCCCTGATCGCTGCCGCCTTCACCGTCGACCTGGTACTCAAGGTCTTGGTCGATCGAACCCGACCCCCAGATCCGGCGGTCAGCACTCAGCTGGGTTCGTTCCCTAGCGGGCACGTCATTCATGCGGTAGTCATCTTCGGGATGGTCCCGCTTCTCCTATGGATTCTGACCAATCGCAGTGTGTTCCTGCGGCTCGGCTTCGTCGTGTTCGCCATCGTGGTGACACTGGTGGCAGTGAGCCGAGTTCGTCTCGGTGCGCATTGGCCCTCGGACGTCATCACCAGCCTGTTCATCGGGTCGTCGCTACTGCTAGCCGCGGAACAGGTGATCACCTCGGCATGGGCGGCCGACCGCTGCTCTGCCACCGGTCAGCATGCCGTGGTACTTCGCCCCGGAAGTCCCGACACGTAGCGTTTGCTGTGAGCCCTTGGGGTTCGGCTCACCGTCTCCAAAATCGTTTTTGTCGCGACCGGGTGTCCGCGGCTGGAGTCTGGGGCAGTCGACCCTCGATTTCTTCCAGTTCAACCGCTCTCGCCTCGACCGCCAGAAGAAGCTCGTCGTAGCGACCCAGTTCTGGTTTGTCGAGCAGATCTGCATCAATTTTGCGTAGAACCCCACGAGCCAGAGGGATGTCAAGCCTATCGATAGCCTTGCTGGCAGCATCGAGCTTCCGCTTGGCCTTCTCGTTCTGCCCGACCTGCCAAATTCGGGAAGCTTCGAGATGCACCTCAGCCTGGCCCAATTCCCTTTGCGGAAGAACAGCGAGAATTTCCTCGGTTTCAGGGTCGACAGCGATCGTCAGCAGTGACTTGTTGTCATGCGCCCTTGCGTGTTGCACGATCTCGTCCACGAGACCCCTCGCCCGATCGATGGAGTCTTCGCTTGCCATACTCGACAGAGTATGGGTGAGCGGCGACTAATCGCCCACAAGTCAACCCCGCGCGTCGTTGGCATGACGCCTGGGGTCGCTATCCGACACCCCATGATCATGACCACCCAAGCTGAGATGACGGTTTGCCAGGATCAGGGCCGTGATGAGACCGACGATTACTAGCCCCACAGCCAAAACGGTGCGCACCGGCGCGAGGAACGAAGTCAGAAAGGCCGCAGTCGCCACGGCCAGCGAGAGAACGAGCACGGTCGTAGCCTCGTCGATGCGGCGATCATTGAATGCGCTCGATCGCCTCACACCGTCTCGTCGCTCGATGCCTTCCCATGCCAGGTCGGCTGCGACGTACCACAGGACTCCTAAGACGATCGAGCGAACCCACGATGGATCGTCGGCACCGGCAGATGCGATCAGAGCGGCTGCGAAGATCGGCAGCGTCGCAACTCCGACGAGCCGAGCCGAACCGACCGCGAGGGCGAAAGCGAACAGCACGAAGCCAAGGATCGCCATTCGACCTGCAGTCTGCGACTCGGTCCAAGATGGCAATACAACAATCCCAACGATTGCCAGAGCGACCACCAGGGCAGCTGCGGTTTGTAGCCGGCCTTCACGCAAAACGATAGGTAGCCCTAATGCCATCGACGAGTCACTCGCACGGCTCGGCGACGGCGGCGGATGAGTTCACTGAGAGTGAGATCGAGATGATCGCCGAGTCTCCACCGGGCAATCGAGACTCCACGTTCTGCCAGCCGATCTCGAACCATCTGTCGATCTGCCTCCCATAGCCGATGGGCAAGCAGCAGCGACTCGCTCATGTTTTCATTGTCCTCCATAGACCGATTGACGTCGCATTCGACGACGGCAACATCGTGGCCGTGGCCTGCCAACAAGAACAGGGCGTCGACGAGGCGGTCGTCGAGCAGCGGGGTAAGCGCGACAACGAACGACCTGGGAGGAATTGCGCGCGACATCGTGAAATTGAGATCGCGATCTGCGACGTGTGTGTGCAACGTGGTCGAGAGCAGAACATCGACCAAGCGCTGCAGTTGGAGGTTTCCGGTGCCAGGAGTAACCCAGCGGACAATGCCTCCGATCTCAACCAGCCCGACACGGTCAGCCACCGACAAGTGACCCTCGGCGAGAGCCACTGCACCTTCGATAGCGAGTCCAACCACTGTCCGCACGTTGTGCCCACTCTCTACGAACGAGTCGAGTAGCAAGATCACATCTGTTGCCTGATCCGGGTGGCGCTGAGACACCCAGAGCTCTCGAGATCGAGCACTGGCTTGCCAGTTGATCTCTCGTAGAGAGTCGCCCGCCGAGTACGGCCGGATGTCGGCGTATTCGACACCTCGTCCTACGACATTCGAAGCGTGGGCGCCGCTCACGCTGCGGACGAGCCGCGGCGTCAGGAGTTGTTGAAGCTCCGTGGGGGTTGGGTGCACCCGCACCAGTAGCGGCTCACTGACGGTGGTTTCACTGCGAAATAGTCCAAAGGGCTCGGTGACCTCGAGACTGACATGGCCTACATCGTGGACGCCCCATTGCGATGCTGGTAGCAGGCAGCGAATCGTTGCCCGATCGGCAACCAACACGTCGTGGATCTCTGCTGAGCGACGACTGACGTCGCCGACGCTCTCCGACCAGAAATCATCGCTGGGGAGACATGTGACAAGTACTGAGCCGCCCGCGTGGCTCACGGAAGTAACCAGTTCGACTTCATCGCCTATCAAGACTCGGTCGTCAGCAATCTCGACAGTCGCGCGCACGTCGCCTTGGCCTGATCTTGAGAGCCCCAAGGCGAGGAGCACCGCCCACGGTGCGGCCAGGATCGCGGCCTCGGGTATCCCGCCCAGGAGTGCCACAAGCGCACCAGCCGCAGTTATGAGTACAGCAAACACGAGACGATCGGTGCCTCTGCGTGTCAAGACGCCCTGTCGTTGTCAGGGAATGTCGGCGACTCACGTTGGAATGCACCTTCCGGTGGAAGAGTCGGCGGTGTAGGCACGGACTCAAGACAATCTTGGACCACTGATGCTGTGTCGACGCCGCGCACCCACAACTCCGGAAGCAGCATGATTCGGTGCGCCAACGCTGACACGGCAACCGCCTTGACGTCATCGGGCGTGGCATAGCTGCGTCCTCCAAGGCTCGCACGCGCGCGGGCCAACTTTACGAGTGCTTCTACGCCGCGCGGGCCTGCCCCGGCGTGGACTTGGGTGCTTGCTCGTGTGGCATGGACCAGTGACACGCAGTACTCGATCACTGGTTCTGATACGAGTACGTCCTCCAGGGATGCCTGCATCGCCCTCAGCGTGGCGGCATCAACGATCTCATTGAGCTCGATCTTGTCGGTTCGGCGTTGCAGCCTGCGGCGGATGATTTCCGCGTCGTCGTCCTCACTCGGATAGCCGATCGACGTGCGCACCATGAACCGATCAATTTGAGCCTCTGGCAAGGGGTAGGTGCCTTCGAATTCGATGGGGTTCTGCGTGGCAAGCACAATGAATGGAACAGGAAGCGGGTGGGACACTCCGTCGACCGTGACTTGCCGCTCCTGCATCGCTTCGAGTAGTGCGGCTTGCGTTTTGGGTGGAGCGCGGTTGATTTCGTCCCCTAAAACGACGTTGTTGAAGATGGGCCCCGGTCGAAATTTGAAGTCCTGCCCTTCGCGGTCATACAACAGCGAGCCGGTCACGTCGGCCGGCATGAGGTCAGGCGTGAACTGCACCCGGCCCACCGTCAAGCCGGTGACCTGAGCAAGTGATCGTGCAATCAACGTCTTGCCGAGGCCTGGCAGATCCTCCAGCAAAATGTGCCCACCGGCCAAAAGCCCACTGAGCACTAGCTCGAGCTCGGGGCGCTTTCCGACGACAACGGTTTCTAACTCGGCGATTATCCGTTTACACGCCGCCTCGGTGTCTGTAATGCTCAGCACATCGGGTGTGGGCTGGGTGCGGTCGCCACTCCGACGGTTCGTCATCGCGACGACCCATCACCGTCGACCAACGTGAGGTCGAGAAATCTCTCAACCTCGGCGAAGGTCGGGGAACGATCCTGTACTGCGAGATCGATGATCCAAGCGACATCTCCGAGGAGCTCGGCCACTTGGTCCGGATCGTTCTCGAAGTCGATCCCACGGCGGAGCGGGAGGAAATGATGTGCCAACTCAACGAGGCGGGACCTGAGGTGGATCGTGAAGCTTCGCGGGCTGGTTGTGGCGTTGACAAGCTGAGCATGGATGTTGTGAAGACTGGGTGGTCCACCCTTCGTGCGGTGGGGTCGGCGCCGCGACCAGGCAGACACAAACGTAGCGTGCTCCACCGTTGAGAATGTCAGGAAGTCGCGCACCAGAATTGCGACGACCGTCACCGCAGCAGCACCGAGCCACATCTTTGCCGAGATGAAGTCATCACCACTAAAGGCAATACCAACAATCGCGCCGAAGACTGCGGCCGTCACGAACATGAACGCAGCGCGTTTCAGTGTCATGTGACGCCAATCGAGCTTGCGAGGTCATGCCGGACCCGAGCCAGAGCATCAACAGCGCGATCTCGGTCATCGTTTGTGATCGGTTTGTCGCTGAAACGAGCAAGCTCGTACAAGTGTCCCAGCCGGACCGCAGGACCGGCGAGGGCGGGCATGGCGGCCAGGACGGAGGCGAGATATTCAGTCGGAGTTTGGGCTGGGTCACGAAGGTAGCCGCGTTCAACTAGTGCTCTTTCGAGGGAGGCATACGCAACCATTACGGCCTTCCGGGGATCGCTTTCGAATTGGAGGTGATCGGTTGCTTGTTTGAACGCCAAACTGATATCGGCCTCGGCTGCCTCGTCGGGGACATCTTCAACGTTGGTTCCCGACGAACCGGTCCGCCTGCGACTCCTCACAAGGACCGCAACGACGATGAGAAGAATCAACGCCAATGCTGCAACGTCAGTGCTAGTTGCACCGGGCTGCTCGTCCTCGACTTCAGCGGCGTCTGCGGCTTGCTGGGTCACTGCTCCTTCGGGCTGGGGCGGCGATTCCTCTTCAGAGAGTTCGGTGGGAGGGAACACAATCGCGAGCGCTACAAGCAAAATCGTGACGAGCAGAAGGGTTCGTATCCCGCGAGTGGCCCGTGAACGGGCGCGAGTCGGCGTGGGGCGCAGAAACAGGAGCATGACAAAGGCCAGCACGGCATAGACCCCCAGGGCTGTCAAGAGGACATTCCCTAAATCCGGTAGCAGGATCAATTGGTCCGCATCAGATGCGCGCCCTGCGCCGACGATAACGAGCACGACCCAGCCAAGAAGGAAAGCTGTCACCACACGACGGCGAGCGGTGAACCAGGCGGCTATCGCGCGCATCATGGCCATGAGATAACTTAGCGCTCTGGCTCGGTCGGGGGATTCCCTCCAGGGCGTTGGGGTGGGTCGGCCTCAACGACTTCCAGGAACCCGTATCCGTCGGTACAACCGGTTCTCGTAATCCTCGAGCATCCGGCTGGCTGTCACCTGTGGGCCAAGGGTGCGCCAGGCACGTCTTATCCGGCGGTTGAACACATCCCGCGACTCGTGATATTCATCCCCGGCCGCGACTAGGGCGTCGACCACCGCGGCCGAGTCCTCTGAGTCACGAATAGCGGGATCAGTCGCTTCACTCGCGGCAATGGCCCACCCGTTCCCGCCGTCGAACATCTCCGCCCACCAGCCGTCCAGAATCGAGCAATTGAGACCGCCATTGAGCGCCACCTTCTCGCCGCTGGTGCCCGATGCCTCCCTGGGATGGATCGGATTGTTCAGCCAGATGTCGCAGCCCTCGACCAAACGCGAGGCAATCTCCATGTCGTAGTCGGGGATAAAGCTAAAACGTAAGTTGGCGCCTCTAGACGCAGAGAACCTCAGGATCTGGGAGAGCAAGGTCTTGGCCTCCTCGTTCGAGGGGTGCGCCTTGCCGGCAAAAAGGAAATGAATCGGCTGGGCGTCTGCGGCCAGCATCTCGACCAGTCGATCACGTTCTTTCAGGATCAGAGTGGCCCTTTTGTAGGGAGCGAAACGTCTGGCGAATCCAACGATCAGTGCATCCGGGTCCAGGGTCACACCCATCGACGAGACCAGCTCCGACAGCCGGATCGATCCTCGCCGTCGCATCGCGATGAGTCTGTCGTCGTCGATGTGGTCTACCAGATCCCAGGCTTCAATTGACCCCTCGGCCCAGCCTGTGCCGAGGACGTCATCGAATAAGTCTTGGGCGGCATCCCCGGTCCAGGTTCGGGCGTGAACCCCGTTGGTCACGTGGCCGATCCCACTCCCCTCCTCGAGATCAGAGAACAGATCACGGCTGACCTCTCCATGCAACTCGGAAACGCCGTTGGCAGCCTTCGACATGCGGAGACAAAACACAGCCATGTTGAAGGTGCCGGCGTTACCCGGCTCGGAGCCCAATCTCCACACGTCGGCAAGATCGACGTCCCAGCGTCGAGCCCACAAGTCCAGGTACGGGCTCAAGGTCTCTTGATTCAGTTTGGCGATCCCGGCAGGCACTGGAGTGTGGGTGGTGAAGACCATTCCTTTTTTAACTTTGGCCACTGCCGTCGTCAAACCTCCGGCATTGATAACCCGGTCGATCAGTTCCAGGGTGATGAAGCCGGCATGACCCTCGTTGAGGTGATAGATCTCGATGTTCCAGCCGAGCGCTGCCAGCGCCCGGGCACCACCGACTCCAAGCACCATCTCCTGGTCGATTCGGTGCTGCTCGGAGCCCAAATAGAGCCGGTCGGTGATGGCACGGTCAATTTCGCTGTTGGACGCCACGTCAGTGTCCAACAAGATGAGAGGCACCCGACCGATATCCATTCGCCAGACTCTGGCGCTGACTCGACGACCCGGAAGTGGAATTTCAACTTCGATTTCAGTGTCGACGGCACCCACCTTCTCCGGCTCGACTGTGCTGAAGGTCTCGCCCTGCTCCCCGTCTTGGATCTCCTGGTGAAACGCCCCCTGGTGATAGAACAACCCAACCCCTGCCATCGGCAGAGCGGAATCGCTTGCCGCCTTCAAGAAGTCTCCCGCCAGAACACCGAGACCACCTGCGTACTGGTGCCCAAAAACGCTGATCCCGAACTCTGGCGAGAGATAGGCGATGGTTGGTGACGACTCGATGCCGACCTGTGTGAGGCTGGATGCCTCGCTCAACACCTCGGACATGAAAATGTCGTCGTCTGCCAACTGCCGGAGTTGCGCTTCGCTCAGACCCGATACGGCATCCAGCGGATGCTGCCCTAGGTCGGCTCCGGGGAGCGACATGAGGAGGCGGCGACACGAAGGTCTCCAGGTCCACCGGTAGTTGGCGGCGAGCCGCCACAGCACCTCATGCAAAGCTCGAGAATCCACCCGTCATCTCCTCAAAAAGACAAGACCACCGACAATTGCCGGTGGTGGAACGCGGGGCACTTTAGGCAGGCCGCTGCTGAACTGTGAGTCACCGACGGCGCCCAGTTCTCCTATTCAGGTTGAGTAGTCTCACACCTAGGTCGGAAGTGACAACGCCACCGGCCATGCGCCACTGCCAGTTTCCTTCGATTGTCGACGGGTAATTCATGCGAGCTCCCGAGCCGAGGGCGAGAAGATCTTGCATTGGGGCAATGGCAATGACTGCCTCCGACTCCCAGGCACGGGAGATCAACGCCCACGAATAGCTGTCAGCGGTGGCTTCGGTGTAGGCGAGCGCCTGACGGCGGTAGCGCTCGGTCCCCGACTCGAGACGACCACGGGCGGTGTCATTGTCGTGGGTGCCGGTGTAGACGACATAGTCGTCGGAGTAGTTCTCGGGCAGAAACTGATTGTCCGAGTCACCAACAAAGGCTTCCTGAAGGATCTTCATCCCCGGGTACCCGAGTTGCAGTCGGAGATCCTCCACAACATCACCGAGAGGACCGAGATCTTCGACAATCATGTGGAGTTCGCCGAATCGGCGTTTCATCGACTCGAAGAATGGGGCGCCCGGGCCTTCCCGCCAGACACCCTCCGCAGCTGACTCCGAAGATGAGGCGATCTCGTAGTAGCTGGCAAATCCAGTGAAGTGGTCGATCCGGAGAACATCCGCCTGACGGATAAAAGATGCGAGTCGACGAGCCCACCATGCAAAGTCGTCGATGGCATGGGCGTCCCATCGATAGAGAGGGTTTCCCCACCACTGTGCTGTCTCCGAGAACATGTCAGCAGGCACCCCCGCAACCATGGTCGGTTCTCCGGTTTTCGAGTCGATGGTGAAGAGTTCGGGATTCAGCCAGACATCGACGCTGTCCGAAGCGACGTATAGAGGCACATCCCCGATGATCTCCAATCGGCGGTTGGTGGCATGCTCTCGTAGGCCATCGAGCTGTCGATAGAACATGAACTGACCCATGGCGTGTCGGTCAATTTCATCAGCGAGCTCTCGATGAGCCGTCTCGAGTGTCTTGGGATCTCGAGCGCGCAGTTCGGAGGGCCAGCCGGTCCAGGACCCTCCTCCATGAGCAGCCTTGAGAGCCATGAACAACGAGTATGGCTCGAGCCACTCTGCCTCCCGTTCGCGAAACTGGGTGAACTCATCGAAGAGGTCGCCGGTCAGCCGGGTCAAGGAGAGGCCCACCATCTCCCACTTGTGTTTGATGACACGGCCGTAGTCGACTCGTTGGATGTTTGGTGTCCCACCCACTTCGTCCGCTCTGAGGAGCCCATCGTCAACGAGAAGATCGGGCGAGATGAAGTTGATGTTTCCTGCGGCGGATGAGAGTGAGGAGTAGGGGGAATCACCATATCCAGTGGGCCCCAGCGGCAGAATCTGCCAGTACTTGCACCCAGCTTCGGCAAGCCAATCGACCCAGGCATGCGCCCCCCGACCGAGATCACCAATACCGTAAGGCCCGGGGAGACTGCTGACGTGTAGAAGGACACCCGACGAACGCTCAAACATCAAGGTGTCATCTTGTCAGATGAGGTCGTGGTTTCAACGGCTTGACGGTCTGAGACCTGGCGACCGATGGAGTAGGTTTGGTTGTCATGACAGCAGGCCGCTCCCGAGTTCTCTCGATGGTTCTCGCCGGTGGGACCGGAGCGCGATTGATGCCGCTGACCAGGGACCGCGCCAAGCCGGCGGTTCCCTTTGGCGGCCAGTACCGGCTCATCGACTTCGCCCTTTCCAGTCTCGTCAACGGCGGCTATCGACGGATACTCGTTCTTACCCAGTACAAGAGTGACAGCCTCAACCGACATATATCGCTGACCTGGCGGATGTCACCTCTTCTCGGCAACTACGTGACGTCGGTTCCTGCCCAGATGCGGGTTGGCGAACGATGGTTTCTCGGCTCCGCCGATGCTGTGTACCAAAATCTCAACATTCTTCGTGACGAGCGCCCCGATCATGTGTTTGTCTTCGGTGCCGACCACATCTACCGGATGGATCCCAGCCAGATGCTGAAGCAGCACAGAGATACCAAAGCAGGGGTGACCGTCGCCGCGATCCGTATGCCCATCGAGGACGCTTCGCAGTTCGGTGTCATCGAGAGGGGTTCCACAACTCAGATCGAAGTGTTCCGAGAGAAGCCCGATGACCCCAAGCCGGTACCGGATGATCCGAGCGTCATCCTGGCCTCCATGGGAAACTACGTCTTCGACGCAGAGTTTCTCTACGACCTGGTCAACAGTGATGCTGATGACCAGAACTCGAACCACGACATTGGCGGAGACCTGATTCCGAAATCGGTGGACGCCGGTGTAGCCCATGTCTATGACTTCGCCGACAACAACGTGCCGGGATCGGTCGGGAGTGATCGTGGGTATTGGCGGGACGTCGGGACCATCGACGCCTATTACGAGGCCAGCATGGACCTGGTTCACCCCGAGCCCGTTTTCAGCCTCTACAACGAGGAATGGCCCATCTACACGGCTAGCGAGAACTCGCCGCCGGCCAAGATCGTCTCCGAGCCCGGCGTGACCGGCACCGTGAAGGACGCGATCCTAAGCAACGGCGTGATCGTCTCCGGATCGAGTGTTGACAGCTCGATTTTGTCGAAACGGGTGCACGTCGAAGGAGGTTCGACCATCGAGCAAAGCATCGTGCTCGACGATGTTCGAGTCGGAAAAGGGTCGGTGATCCGCAACGCCATCATCGACAAAAGCGTGATCGTGCCGCCGGGCTCGACAATCGGAGTCGATCCAGAACGTGACCGAGCACGGTTTCAGGTCTCCGATGGTGGCGTGGTTGTGATCGGCAAACAGGACGTGATCAGCGAACCGACGTGATCTCGTCGTAGACGTCGCGGTAGAGGCCGGCGGGAACGCCCCACGACCAATCATGGCCCATCCCCCGCCGAATGATCTCGGTCCGCCGAGCCGGGTCTCGCCAGCCAGTGACGGCTCGTCCCAAAGCATCGCGGATCGCAGGACCATTGACATCTCCGGCCACAAAGCCGTTGCCTTCGAGGGGGAAGTGGCCGGCATCGGTAACCGTATCGTGGAGACCACCGACATCGGTCACCACCGGAATTGACCCATATCGCATAGCCTGCATCTGGGTGAGACCTGAGGGTTCGAAACGACTGGGCATGAGGTAGAGGTCGGATCCTCCAAAGATGCGATGGGCTAGGCGTTCGTCGTACCCATCTCTGAATACGAACCGGTCGGCGTGCTCATCGGCGATATGACGGGCGGCCTTGGCGAGAGACTGCTCGCCCGATCCGAGCAACACCATCCGGGCGCCGACATCGTCCAAAATCGAGGTCGCCTCCAGAGCAAGGTCGACACCTTTCTGGTCGGTGAGACGGGTCACCATCCCGATCAACGGCTCCGCGGACGGTTCCCAACCGAGTTCGGTGACCAGACTCCGACGAAGGTCTCGTTTTCTGTTGTGGGAGTCGACATCGAAATGCTCATCGAGGTGGGGATCGGTGGCCGGGTTCCAAATCCCGGTATCGATTCCGTTGAGGATGCCCGAAAAGGCCTCACCCTTGGCTTCTAACAACTCGTGTAGTCCGAAACCCCCATCCGGGGTTAAAGACTCAGTCGCAAACGTAGGGCTCACTGTGATTACCCGATCGGCCAGATTGATGGCCCCGGCAAGAGGGTTGGTCTCACCTCCCCGGTCGTACGCCTCGGCGCGGCGAGTGAACAACTCGAGCCTGTCACCCGTCGTTGTGCCCTGGTACGCAAGATTGTGAATGGTGAGCACAGAAGGCGGTGGATCGTCGAGAAAACCCAACGTCGCTCCGGTGTGCCAGTCGTTCAGATGAATCACGTCAGGTGACGTGATCGTGGCCCACGCCGCGACGGCCATCGAAAATGCAAGGAACCTGAGCTCGTTGTCAGCCCAGCCTCGTCCCTTGGCATCCAGGTAGGGGTGTGGGCGCGCCATTCGTGGCACTGCCACCAGCGAAACCTCCACACCGCCCAGCCTTCCCTGACGAACAGCGGCCGGACCGGCCCACCGAGGAACCCTGAGCTCATGGCTTTCAGCCGATTCCAAGGGACATTCGCCGTAGTCCGGTAACACGATGTCGACTTCGATTCCTTTCCTCCGGAGTGCGTCGACCAGACCTGCTGAGGCATCGGCCAATCCCCCGACTTTCACTAGGGGAGCCAACTCAGCTGTGGCAAAGAGGACCTTCACCCAGCTAGTTCTAGCAATTCGTCAACCAACCAGCCCAACCAACGAAGAAACAGCACGTGTTGGGGTGGAGAGAAGTCAGTAGCAATTGAGGATTCGAGCAGGCGACGACTACAAGCGCGGCGCCAAACGAGAATCAAACTTACGCAGATCCAGCGCCAGTCGGAGCGAGCCGACACTCGGAATATCTGCGCGACCGACTCAAGCCTCCATACCTGGGTTGATTAGTCGGTCAGGCCGTTGTTGGCGAGGTCTTTCCCCTGCGGTACGAATCAACCAAAAGCACCACGACCGCTGAGAGCAGCAAACCGCCAACGCTCCAAATGGCAAGGGTGGAAAAGCTCCCGGAAACAAGAACCAGGCCACCAATGGCCGGACCGATCGCGCGGCCGACTGCCATGGCCGACTGAGCATCACCCACGCGGTCTTCGGGCGCTGGTGACCATTCGGCAATCGAAGACATGACCCGTGGCGTCGCTATCCAGAACGCCATGCCCCACAGTGTCAGGCCAACCACGAATACGCCAGCCTCGGGCACAAAGCCTACGGTGGCTGCACATACCGCGATCACAGCGATCCAAGGAGCTGCTGAGCCTTTGCCTTTGAGCTGTGCGCCGACGAATCCTGCAAGAGCATTGGCTGAGAATGTCAGAGAGATTGCTAAGGCACTCATCCCGATGTCCTGGCCGAGGCTGGCGGTGTATACGAACATCGCCGAGCCGGCCAGGGTGAGCATCCCGAGGGCGACAACGAGGACCACGTTTGAGCGTGAGACACCTGCATGAGATCTCTTGGGTTTGAAACCGGCGAACTCGACCGGTAGGACGGCTGCCGGCAACACAATCACCGCGAGGAAAATGAAGACGGCGTCGATTCCGTATGACGACGCAAACCAGCCGATGAGCGGTGCTCCCAGGAACACGGCGGCGGGACCTGCGGCGGCAACATTTCGCAGCGAGGCACCGACACGCATTGCCTTGGCCCATCCCAACCACACCATGATCCCGGCGGCCCCTCCTGCCAGCACCCTCAACGCCACCAGAACGGAGAAGGTGGGAGCAAACGCGCTGGCAAGATTGGCCGCAAACATGATGATTGTGGCGACGATCAGATAGCGCCGACGGGTGCGAAGCGTGCGCCCCGCAACAAAGACCACCACAGCAAACGTTCCGACCTGCGCTGTGGAGACAAGGCCGGCTACGCCCAACTGAACCCCGTAGTCGCTGGCTATCTCCGGAAGCAGAAAGGGTGTGGCGGCAAACAGCAGGCTGGAAGCCGCAATCGCTGCGACCAAGCCGGCGTCGGCGTGGTGACGTAGCGAAAGGTATATCCGTGTTGGTCCTTGCACCGAGCGCAGGGTAAGGGGCGGACATCACCAGCCCACGGCAACGCTCGACCCGGCACCCGAGTGACGCTACTGGGTGAATTGATTGTCCCGCCTGCTCTGTTGATACGGTCGTGAAGTGAGTGCGTTCCGCCCGTCGATGTCGTTGGCTACCGGAGGCTTGATATCTCTGGCGGTAGCAATGGGGATAGGGCGTTTTGTGTACACACCCATCCTGCCCGACATGATCGAAGCGATTGGCCTGACGCCTACCGAGGCAGGTCTGATCGCTACAGCGAACTTCTTGGGATATCTGGTTGGCGCGCTGGCCGCTTCGGCGGCATGGCTCCGCGGCTCCCATCGTTGGTTGTTCCTGGCAGGTCTGTTCGCCAGTGGGATCACCACGGCGGCCATGGGGCTCACCGACGTTTTGGGCGCTCAGATGCTGATCCGGCTGCTGGGAGGGGTGGCTAGCGCTTTCGTTCTCGTGTTCGCGTCGGCCCTGATTCTCGACCGTCTCGCTGCCCTGGGTCGACCCCGCTTGTCAGCGTGGTTCTTCGCGGGCGTGGGCGTCGGGATCACGGCGTCTGCGCTGTTTATCTCAGCACTCGGTTCGCAAGGATATGACTGGTGGGTTCAGTGGATCGCCAGTGGTGTCATCTCGCTGGTGGCGGCCCTATTCGTGGTGTGGCTTGTTCCTCGCCAAGCCGATAAGGATGACCAAGAATCCTCGCAGCCCGAAACGACCGCGGATGGACGGCTGAAGAGGCTTATCGTTGCATACGGGCTGTATGGCTTTGGCTACATCATCACCGCCACCTTCATTTCAACGATCGCCCGCGCTTCCTCTGATGGCAGGTCCCTCGAGACTGTCGTATGGCTAGTGGTTGGTCTCTCAGCAATCCCTTCGGTGGCGTTATGGACATACCTCGGGCGGAGATGGAGCTTCGCTTCGGCATTCGCCGTGGCATGTGTGATCGAAGCTGGCGGTGTGGCCCTCACCGTGATCTCTTCATCGGCCCGGGCCATCGTGGTCGGCGGAATCCTTCTTGGCGGCACGTTCGTGGGCATCGCCGCGCTGGGTCTGCTGTATGCGCGCAGCCTGTCGGTCGGTGATTCGAGGAGGACACTTGCCCTGATGACGGCATCTTTCGCCTTTGGCCAAATGGTCGGACCTACTTTCGCTGGCGTCACCTTCGACCTGGGAGACAGTTTCCTCGTGCCGTCTTTGGCGGCTGCGGCAGCGCTAATCGGGTCGGCCTGGCTCGTAATGGTCAAGCACCAATCGCAAGCGCTCAACTCTGCGGTGGTCCCGTAGCGGCACATGACCGAGCTCCTCAAAGTAGGCGGTCCCTCACGGGCCAAGCCAATCCGTAGGCTTTTCTCCAACGCAGGCCGAAGAAGAACTAGGACGTGCTGGAGCACGGAGGCGCCGCTGGGTTGTTAAGTATTTGGATGCTTGAACGAGCCAGGTCAAACGAGGGCCAAACTGCGTTCTGCCACTGAAGCGGCCTGGTCCCCAATGGGACGGGACGCCAGTGCAAAACCCCTCGTTGTTGTACGCATCGATGATGCCGGCCGATGCAACCGCGTACGGGTGATCTGTCGATCAAGAATCTGCGAGAAGGTCGAGCAGATCGTCGCCGTAGGCTTCGAGTTTGACAGGACCAATCCCTGGAACCTCCAGGAGACCTTCGGGGCTCGATGGCCGCGCCGAAACGATGGCCTCCAGGGTTCGGTCATTGAATACGACAAAGGCAGGGACCCCCTGCGACCGTGCTCTCTCGAGCCTCCAAGTCTTGAGTTGTGCGACCAAGTCGCGTTCATCAGAGTCGAGCCCGTGCGTCAGTTCGCCTGAACGTCGATCTCTGCCGATTCTCTCTCCCCAGGGAATCAGCATTTCGGCCCCGCCGTCTCCGAGTCGAATTAGCACCCCGGTCGCCTCGATCTCGATTACGACTCCCTCGTGCCCACCGGGTACAGAAATCACGTCACCCAGAGACACGGACAGGCCAACATCCTCACGACGAACACGACGAGGAAGGGCTTTCGACTCCGGGGTGTCATCGGCATCCGGGGCCTTCCCTTCCAACTCGGCCAGGAACCGTGACTGTCTGTCCTTGTCGGAGAGCACCACCACTGACTCTCTCCCCCGAGTGACCGCCACGTGGAACACGCGTCGTTCCTCTTCGATGTCGTCAGACAATGAGTGAGGCATTGACCCGCTATCGGCACCGAACACCAGGACGTGATCCCACTCCAGTCCCTTCGCCCTGTGAACAGACGAAAGTGTCACACCGTCTGGTGACGACGGCACGGATAGTTGTTCTCTGAGCCAGGTCTCGAACGACCCGGGTTCCGGACCCAGGACCGCAAGTCGTCGCAGCGCCGCAAGATCGTCACTCTGGGAGGCGCGGTCGGCCCGCGACCGCCCGGCATCGAGGGCAGAGGCTGCTCGATCGAGTCCAATCTGAGTTGCGAGCACTTCGAGCAATCGGGGCGTCGAATTGGCTTCTGTCGCCGCCGATAGAATGTCGTCGCAAAACCCTCTCCACCTCTCCAGCCGCCGACCTTCGAGGTCTTGTCCGATCTCGAGAAGACCTTCCACCGGGAACGGCCCCCTCCTTCTCCCGATCAACTCACCGAACAATCGGTTGATCCCTCGGCCAGGTCGTCGAACGGCTTCAAGAAGGTCGTTGCGGCTCATGGAGTCCGGATCGACGGCAAGACGCACCCACGCAAGGGCCGCTCGTAGAACACTCCGGTCGAGGAGGCTTGCCGTCAGGATCGACTGAAAAGGAATCTCTCTCACTGCCAATGCGACCTGGACAGGCAAGAGGGTGGAGTTCACCCGCGAAAGAACGCCGATCGAGTCCGGAGCTACCCTCTTCTCCAACAGACCGGTGACGTGGTCGGCTGCGATGACTCCGAGGTCTTCTCCGGGGGCACGGATGACCTCCAGTCCTTTCGATTCGGTCGATGCTCGGATCACCTTGTCGACCCTTCTCGAGTTGTGGCTCAGGAGTGTCGCCGCAGCCTCGACGACATCCGCCGGACATCGATAGTTGACCTCGAGTGCATGCGTTCCGGCGCCCGGGAACAGATCCTGGAATCCGATGAGGAATCCGGGGTCCGCTCCGGCGTACCCGTAGATGACCTGATCGTCGTCCCCGACGCCGAACACATTCATCCCCGGGCTGGCGAGAAGCCTGAGAAGCAGCAGGTACCCGGGGGTGAGGTCCTGGAACTCGTCGACGAGGAGATGCCGGCATTGAGTCTGCCAGTGAGCACGCAGGTCAGGATCACGGCAAAGGGCTTCTATAGCCCCGTAGATCTGTTCGTCGTGGTCTGCTTCACCTCGAGAGTCGAGAGCCTCTCGATACCGACCGAAAGCCTCCGCGAACACAGGGATATCGTCCCGACCCTCTTCGACCTCCTCAGGAGACCGAAGACCAACCCGAACTTCGCCCAGCGCCTCGAGATAGGGGCCGATCACATCAGTGTTCACCCGGGGTGGAGCAGAAACGATGGACTGAAGCCTCTGCCGCTGCTCCCTTTCGTCGATGAGTCGCAGATGAGGCTTCGCCATTCGCAGAATCGCCCACCCAAGCGAGTGGATCGTCCTGATGTTGAAACGACCGTCGCCCCGAAGTCGATCCTTCATCTCAATGGCTGCCAAGCGGTTGTAAGCAACAGCGGTGACGATCTCAGGCTCGATCCCTCTGTCCCCTATCAGGTGCCGCATCCGAGCGATGAGCACCCTGGTCTTGCCAGAGCCTGCGGGAGCGATAATGCGCGCTGGGCCGACGCCATGGAACACGGCGTCCTTCTGATCCTGGGCCAGGTCCTCGACCGGCATCGACGAGTTCGACGGGGTCGCCCGCAGACCGAAACCCACCGATTCGTGGTGGATGACTCTCTCAGCGAGGTCCAGCTGCTGACGTGGCCCGCCGTCGACCCAGCCCGGCTCGCCATTGGGGAGACGGACGTCAGCCGGTCCACCCACCGAAACAGACAGACGCGCCTCGGCCTTCCTGGACCACCACCAGATCAGCTGGTCGGTTCTGGCGTCGTAGGAATTGTGCCACACAGCCTTGGTCAATCTCTCACGCAGGAATGTGAAGGTCGCTCCAAGTTCGAAAGGAGGCAGGTTCGTCGACTCGGGTGTGGTCAGTTCGGTGTCGGAGACACCCATCTCGAACACTGTCGGTATCCGTAGCACATAGCGTCGTTGCAGATCGTTGACCACATCCGCTAGCTGGTTGGGATCCGCGAACAGGGCCGGACCCACGGCAACCCGATCGCAGTCCTCCCAAGCCGACGGTACTTCACCACCTGGACCGACGACCACTGATCGACCGAGCTCTGCCGGGCCTGGGAATGTCACAGCCGCGTTTGGTCTCCCAGTCGAGCAACCATGGCCTCTGGATATTCGTCGTCGACAACCGTTTCGCTGCCATATCGATCGTTGGCAAACGCCGCCGCCATCTGAGCTTCGACATCTGAGGGGTTGGTGTCGGCTGTTTGCATCAAGGCGTCAAGTTTGTGTTGGTCCATTCAGTGCCACGTTGAATTGGTAAGGCAAGAGTAGGGAACACAAACTGAATGACCTGGCTGTGCGGGCCCACATGTGCCGTCATCTGCGCCCAATTTCCGCGAGAAAAGTAACCCGGAGCGCAACCGGATAACGTTTCTTGGGGTTCTTATAGATGACGGAACAGCCGAACAGGAGACCCCCCGATGACCATGGACTATGCCAAGGCTTACAGCAACGAGGCCATTGCCTACGCATGTATGAAACGACGCCAGCGCGAAGCGGTCTTGGGGTACAAGGCCACCAAGAGTGCTGCCGGGCGACCGATTCGTACAGCGATTGGTGAGCAGCTCATCAATATTGGAGAGCACCTCTCCAAAACCCCATCGCCAGCGCCATCAACAGTTACAAATATGGCGCGCACCTGACACTCGCCAGCCCGCACATAAGCGCTGTCGTCGTTATGTGCGGGTCGCGTCGTAGTCATGTATTCGTATTCATGTAGACGCCGTGCATGGGTGTTGCGTGTATATAGGTAGTGAGTGAGCAGCTAGCGATGCCGGATACTCGAGCCGACGACAGCGATCCGTATGTGCTCAAGGTCGTGGAACCCTTCGAGGGTTTCTTTGACCGTGAGTATCCACGGATGGTGGCTGTGGCTTACGCGGTGTCTGGCAGCAGGTGGGCTGTCGAGGAACTTGCCCAAGAGGCTTGTTTGAGGGCGTATCAGCGAGGCCAAGGCTGTCGAGAAATACGCGCTACGTCGCATCGAGCCGGTCGACCCCCATCCAGAGGATGAACGGGAGTTCTGGACCGAGGTGAGGCGCCTGCCGCGGCGTCAGCGAGAAGCTGTCGTGCTCCGCTATGTCGACGTCATGGAGGGTGCCGAGATTGCAGAGGTGATGGATGTTTCCGAGTCTGCGGTTCGGACCCATCTTCAGAGAGGTAGAGAGGCCTTGGCAGAGGCTCTAACCGGGGAGGTGGATCATGATGCCTGAGGAGATGAGAGCCCGCGGTGTTGTGCTAGCCGATCGGGTCCGCCGTCAGGTGGACACAAAACAACGTTTCCAGCTTCTGGTAAAAGCGAGACGGACGGGCCGGCGACTGGGTTATGCGCTCGTCGCTGCGACTGTCGTGGCTGTACTGGTAGGCGTCTCCTACTTGTTGACTATCAGCGACGCTCCGGTGGTTACACAACCACCGCCACCGACCACACTTGATGCTGGACTCCAACCTCTGCCCGTTGAAGTGTGGGTGGTGATACTCGACAGTTATAGGGTCGACGCGGATACTGGCGCATGCACTGGGTCTGGCGAAGTCTCAGGAGTAATCGAGGGTTCCCTGGTTTTCTTCGTCGACGGGACCTCCGGCGTCCAGTTGAGTTCGGTTTCGCTTCCGACCGGCATCGAGGTCCTCCACGGTGATGGACCGTTGTTTCTTTTTCCATCGGGCCACGATGCAGGTTGTGTCTTTGAACTGGGTGAGCTAGATGTGAACAGCTTCGACGTTCGATTCGAATCCGACCCCAACATCGGGATCTCATCAAACAGTTCAGGTCAACGGCTGGTGGTCAGGCTCGAAGGATGACACGGATGTGATGTTTGTAGACGCAGGCGGCTGTTCGTGCGTGTGTAGTACAAAAGCCGAAAGGAAAAGATGAGACAAAGCGTGCCTCATCGAAATGTCCAACCTCGACGGCGACTTGTTTGACAGCTTGACCCGGTTTGAAGAGGACAACCAGTCGTTTGGGGATGACAGCGATGATCCGTCCGAAGAGGACATGCTCCGCGCCTGGGAGGGCTACTGGGTGGGAACGTATGACATCCAACTCGAACACATCGACCTACTGGCCGATGTGGTTGCGCCCTCGGGGTTCACGAAAGCCCACGACGACTAGTCTCGGCCTACAGGGCACTCACCCTGCACATCAAGGCGACCATCGGAGAGTTCTCGACCCTCGCCGAATGGGACCTGTTTTTGCAGTGGCTGTTCGGTGAGGTCGAGCCACCTGCCGACTTTGAGGTACTCAACACGGTCTATGTCGAGTCGTGTAGGTATCTCGAACGGGCTGGCATTGAAGCCGGATACGAGTCCAGCCTCAGCTGTCCCGAACCTCCTCCAGAAGCTGTAACAATCGATGTTCAGGTCGGTGGCCCATGGGCGGCCAGTACCAACCCGCTCCCTTCAGGAGACCTCGTTGTCGATCTGGCGTTGACCAACGTCGGCGACGAGACCATCCGACTCGCGGTAGTCATCATTTTCGAGGGCGATCCAACAGCACTGCCGGTTGTAGACGGAATCGTCGACCTGCGCAGAAGCGGGATAACCGAGATCGGTTTCACTGCTTTTGGTCTCGTATATCCCGACGATCGTGACAGCGAAAACGCTCCGACACCGGTAGCCCCCGAACTAAGACCCGGAGAGACGCTGACCGTCACCGAGTTTCTCAGTTCGAACATCATCGTCATCTTCGACAACCGGCCAGGAGAATACGAAGCAGGCAACTACATCGTCATCGAACAGGAATGATATTCCACAGACCTCGACGATCAACGATCAGCTTTATGCATGGTTCGTTGTCCGCACATAACGGCTGCCGGCTCAAGGGGCCCGCGATCCCGTCTTGTGAGCCGGTTCGGTGTCAAGCCATAGCAGTCCATGTAGCCATCAAAGAGACGTCTCAACTCTCCATGCTCTCTCAGATGAATCTATCGCGCCTCACCAGTTGCTCGCGCCAACACGATCCCCCCACCTAAGTGCCGTTATTTGCCGGCACCGATCGGGGGAGGCGGGTGGCCGGTTATGCGGTGCCGTTCCCGACCGCTCGGGGTTTCCAGAGGAAGAATTCTCGAACAGCTCACGATCCCGGTAGCTTTCGCCAATGCCAAATCACTTCAAGGCGATCGTCGGCGTGACCCTGATCGACGGAAATGGCGGGCCCCCGAAACCTGACTCGACGATTCTTATCGAAGGACAACGGATCGTGGCGGTTGGTCCAAGCTCTGGTGTTGCGGTGCCGGACGATGCCGCAACCATCGAGGGTGCCGGCAGGTATATGACCCCAGGGTTTGTTGACAGCAACGTCCATCTGAGTCTCTACGGCGCTCAATTCAAAGAACGCAAGGAGAACGCGGTGTTCTTCTATGAACGGGGCGTCGAGATTGCACTCGAAGCAGCACAAATGCATCTCAAGCATGGGGTTACTCACGTGCGGGACAGCTACGGTCAGCTGCCGCAGTTGATCGAAGTTCGGGATGCTATTGCTTCTGGTGCTGAGATCGGACCCAGGTTGCAGGTGGCTGGCAACATCGTCGGCTGGGGCGGCCCATTTTCGATCACCTTCGCTCTGATCCCCGAGGACGACTTATCACTTTGGGAGGAGCAGTTTTCGGATCACATCGCCCAAGGTGCTGGCGAAGATCTAATGGACATGTACCCCGATGAGCTTCGAGCCGCTATCAACGAATACCTCGACAAGGGAGTCGACTTCCTCAAGTACGGTGGCACCACCCACTGGGAGTTTCCCAC